>Ga0233399_1000203_pt1 | contig 25637 bp, 7 predicted proteins | sample 43DmetaG_FD_182698 | JGI IMG/M metagenome (GOLD analysis project Ga0233399, IMG submission 182698) | Seawater microbial communities from Monterey Bay, California, United States - 43D | ecosystem: Environmental > Aquatic > Marine > Coastal | place: USA: California | collected 2016-11-08 | reverse complement strand
TAGCCCAGGTTGGAGTTCCCCATGTAGCTGTTAGGTTACTAGTTGATGGTTGATAAGCATCCATAGACACTGTTAATGTACCGTCAACTTTATCCAATGACTGTGGGTTAGTACCGCCTGCTGGGTAACTTGGATTACCTGTATCAGCCGCATCATCTTGGAATGTTACTTTAACTGTAAGTACCGCACCACTCTTACTTGCTTCTAATTTGATGTAGTTAGCTGTGTATGGTGCTGTATCAGCATAAAATATTGCCATTTGTTGCAATGAACCAGTTAGATCGTAAAAGTCAAGGTCTGAAATAACAGTACCTGTACCACCTGCACCTGTACCACCAACTTTGGTTGTACCTGTTAGTGCTTGGCTGTTAACAGTGTGTGAGTCTGAAGATGATATCCAAATAGTACCTAGGTCATTCATCATGTCAGTCCACTCAGTGTTTTTATTGTTTGATGTGCCACCTGAACGTGAACAGCTAAATCTTACAGTACCGCCAGCGTTAAACCAGTAGTTCAGTTGTGCTTCTGAAGCAAATGTAAGTGTTAGTGTTGTGTTTTGCGTTGTTGTCCAAGTATTTGTGCCTACGCTAGTAGTTGAAATTGCCGCTCCAACTGCCGCCGCATTGTATCTGTTGTTATAAACGTTTGTTAAGTCTGTTGCAACTGTGCTGATAGCGGCAATTGAATCACCTGTTGTTAATGATGAATAATCAGTTACCGAAGTACCTTGGTGTGCACCAAGTGTTTCAACACGACCTAAAAAGTTGTTCCATTGTGTTGCTGAAATAACAGCACCTGCTGAAACAGAGGCAATATCGCCTGCTTGTCCGTAGCCTTTGGTGTTATCGCCAGTACCCCATATCGTGTTAACGTTTGCTGTACCGTGTGTTGCTGATCCATCAGCTCCACCTGTAACGAATGTGTTGTATTCGTCATCTAGTATTGTATCTCCTGCGGAATATGCCATTTTTACTTTCCTATAATCTTAAAATTAGTGAACGATCGCTACGATCGCTTCAACTGTTCCTTGTTCTTCGCTATATTTAGTTTCTAAAGCACGCCCAATAACATTAAAGTTATTAACTTCAGCTTTAGTTGCCGCTCTAGCTAGTCCCTCGCCTGCTGATACTAGACGATCGCCTTTGTTTACTCTACCAATTACTCTAACAGGAACTCTTCCTGACATAGCAACTGGGGGATGAGTAGCATCGCTACCTGCACTTGAATTCATTAAGTACGCCGCTCTGGTTGAAATAACACCAAATACTTCGTCACTTAACTCAGACGTTGCGGAAGTAATTTCTTTATCACCGCCTAGTTCAACAACTGTTCCTGGAACATACTCTGCGTCAGCTTCAAAACGTTCAGCCAAGTCAGCATATTCAGCAGTGGTTGCTGTACCGTTAAACTCTACTGCATGTATAGTATTAAATTTTAATGAACTAGTACCCATGTTAATCGTTGCGTTAGCACCTGGATTAAACGAACTAGTAGCACCGTCAATATCAATAATAGTAGTTTGCGAACCACCATCATTAACTGAAAGTTTTAAATCACCATCTGAAGTTTGATTACTAATAGTAACGTCTGAGCCGGATACGCTTACTCTTAAATCACTATCAACACCAACTGCAAGACCTGTATCATTAAGTACACCTAGTGTACCTGACGTTGTGTCATTGCCTGTAGCTGATAAAAAACCTGTTGAATCAATACCGTCTAACTGTTCTGCGTTAGCCGCTTTACCATTAAAGATAGCATTTGAAACTGTTGAACTCATGTTCACACCAGGACCTACTGTTGCAAATCCTGAAATAGCAACTGATGGCGTAAATGTTGCGTCTTTAGAAACCATAGTAACTATACTATCTTCTACGAACATTTTAACCACAACATGATCTGTGCCAAGTGTGTCTTCAATAGTGTCAACAATCGCGCCTGTAGTTCCTGATCCTGCTGTAAACGCTGGACCTACTAAAATGAACGTACTGCCGTCATACACTTTAAGTTGTGCATTTGTTGAATCAAACCATAAATCACCAGTAACTACTCCTGATGGTGCACTTGCACTTGCTGTTGCTGATCCTAAGTTTTTAAATTGAGAACCATTGTAGACTTTTAATAAGCCTCCGCTTTTATCAAACCATAACTGACCTGTTAAAGGTGCACTTGGTTGAGTAGTGTTTGCACCACTCTCCAATAGTTTGATCATGTTCTCATTTAAGAACTCCCCGTATCCAGCATAGTTCTTACCTACAACTGTAAGTGAACTATCTGTGTTAATAGTACCATCTGCTACTGTAGCAAATATAGTACCGTCTGTTAAATTAATTGTATATGCCATCGTTTAAGACTCCGTATCCTTTGTAGTATTATTTATCATAACCATTATATTAGCACTTATTATGTACTAGAAAGGTTAGTTAATGTTTGTATTCTCACTGTGTAATCAATTTGTATCTGTCTGTTCAATGATTTTTGCACAGGGTGGAATATCACGTGTGTTACCAAATCTAAATCAGTAGCACTACCTTGCCATGATTTCAAACCCAACTCGTCAAATACATACTCTCCGTCTAAACTTGTTGAATTATCAAATGCTTCTTGTCCTGCTGGCTCGCCATAATCTAGCAAGCATGAAACTAGTATGTCTGTATAAACTTTACCGGACGTATGCAAAACTGTTAACTTGTTACGACTCGGATCTGTATTACTTGCTGATGTATCATCAACAACTTTTGTATATGTTTGGTTATATAAGTCAGCATTTTTACCAACTGAGTTTGGAGGTAGATATGTAACAACTCCAGTGGAGTCTACACTCGAACCACCATTGCCGAAACTCATTGAGTAAATGTGTCCTATATTTTTATTAGCCATCGCCTGTGCTAAACTGTTTGAGAAGTTTTCGTAATGAATAGCATTACGCTTGTCCACTATTACTTCTTTAGTGTTTGGATCAAAGATCTTAATATGACCTTCAATTAAAACACCTGAGGTTTCATCAGGTTTTTTATTTTCCATAGTTTCTTTTTCTTTTTTATCGTCCATACTATATTTATCCTACTTAATTGGCTCTTCTTAAGAACTTGGCCGGCACTGTATCTGTCTGTGTTAACGGCAGTCCATTGTTGGCGTATAATGATTGGTTGTAATTCCAATCTACGTATTCATTGCTTGACATGTTAATAACATCAGTGCCTAACGCATGCGTAGTAACTGCTGTGCCATGTATACCTCTACGTAGATTACTTACAGTGTTTGTTACTAGATCTCTAGTTCTGTAACTAATACGTTCTCCGCCAATCATAATAAATCCAAATTGACTATTATCTAAATCAGGTATAGGTAGTTTACTTGCGTCCTTAACATAAATTACATCGTCGGTTAAGTCAACTTGTTTTATTAGTGCTGACGTTGATTGCTCGCCACATCTCCAAATACCTGCAGTATCATTCATATCTTTAAAGATTTGGAATTTCATTTCGTCTGGTACAATATTTTCGCTTTCTAATGTCACTGTGACAATATCCGTTGCTTGTACGTCTACTGAGTAAAACTCAATATATCTATTGTCGCCGTCAAGTAGTTTCCAATCTACACCATAGAATTTGCGTCGACCGTTAACATGTACAACCACATTTTCTGGCAATGTAATTGCTCTTTCTAAGAAGTAAACTGATTGATCAACTGTAACACCTACTTGTCTATCAAATCCTGCTTCTGTGTCGAACCCAACTGAGTCAAACGTTGTTCTTGTTGTGAAGCCAGTCTGTGTTGGTCCTTGATAAACTCTAGTCATTCCGTCAAGCTCATCAGTATATCCAAATCCTACTACTGCTAAGTGATCACCAACCTTTAGTGTTAGTCCTGTTGACTCTATATGTATACTGGAATCTCCGCCACCTATTTCGTGACTGTGTCTGTGTATGGTATACTGTGCACCAGTTTTTACAAATATTTTAATTTTCTTACCATCTTCTGGTGCTGTTTGTAAAGTAATAATTCTATCACTTGACCCGTCAAACGGGGATAATATAAAGTCAGCATATAGTTGAATTTCTCGTTCGTCAACATATACAATTATATCGTTATCTGAAATTGTCCCTTGTCCTAGGTTACTCTGTAAGTCTAACGCAAAGTCTACTGTAGTTCCATCACTAGTAAACTCTAATCCCTCAGGTGGTCTTAATCTTTCACCGTTTAATGTTACAATAGCAAGCTCAGGATTAATACCATGGTCGTGTATGTCTTGCGATATATCATATACATAATCAGACGCATCTGTTATATACGTACTATCAACTTTAGGGTATGAAACATTGCAATGATCGTCGTTGTATTCAAGTAACAGTGTGCTCACTGTATCTAAACTACCATAGCCTACTACTACTAAATGAATATGATCTGTTGACTGTAATGCTCTTGTCTGACCATTTGCTACTAGATCAATATTTGGAGCACCATTGCCGTCTATGTCTCTATTACCGATACCTAACTTAGTATGATAAGTCTCATGTGTTTCTAATGTCCAGTTAGTAATCTTTTCACCATTGACTAGAACTTCTAAGTTTTTAATCTGTTCGTGATCAACTGGTAAAATAATATCTGCATGACCATCAGTTGTTATGTAATCACCTGCTTTATAATCCTCAACAAGCAATTGGTTTCCACCTCCAACACCGTATGCTGTAACACCAATAGTATCACCTGACGTAAATCTACCATCAGTTAGTGTAATTGTTTTAGCGTTCCAATCTATAGTGTAGTCAACATCATTTACTGGAGTGTCACCATATTCAAATACTAATTGTTTACCTGAAGCAACATCAAACGCAAGTACAGCAAATGGTACATCAATTAATCCATCAAAACTAATTACTCTATCAGTACCATTAAATTCTACATATGTTGCCTGACTCTGACCAGTCCATCCTGTATCTGTATAGTCTTCACCTGGTCGTGTAGTAACGGAAATATTAAGTGTGTCAAATATTGCACCCGGAACAAGTTCTTGTGGTGCATGACTATTGTAACTGTCAATGTATGCTCCACCGTCTACATCAACATCAGTTGATAATAGTGATGTTGCTGTTGTTCCACTGTAGTCGCCACCTTCATATTTAGAATCAAGTATTGTCTCAGAATACGATGGTCTACCATTTTCATCAAAGTCAATGTTGTCATATGGATTAACATCAAAGTTACCTACGTCTAAACCAGTATTTTGATTGAAGTTTGGTCCAGTTATATTAACTCCTGGATACTCTGTGCCATATACTAGTAACGACAAATCTAAGCCTGGGTAATTGGCGCCTGGCTGATATAGTCCCATTGTACGATCTACACCTGATAAATCTGTAACATCAACTAATGTGTAATCCAATGGATCAAATGTTGCTTTACTTAACGTACTGCCATCTGCTAGTTCTGCTTTATAAACTTTGTTATTGTAACGCAATAGTTGATCTTGTTCATACGAAGTTTCAGCTGTCCAATCAAGTACACTGGTACTATGGTCATATCTGTCAAACTTAATTGTTGTTTTATATGATCTTACATCACCTGGTGCTGTAACTGCAACTACTGTAGCCCCTGTACCGTTACCGCCTTTGAGCGTAATAACTGGTGTTGACGTATATCCTTGTCCTTCATAATTAACTGTAATACTAACTAGCTTACCTGCTGATGAAACACGTGCTGTCATTTCTGCCGGAGCATCAGCTTCGCCTGTAACAATTACTTCAGGTGCTTCTGTGTACCCTGTGCCACCATCGATCACTGTTACTGATTGAATTGATAGTGCAAAGTTCTGTCTCCAACTTGAATAATCACCTGTTGACCAAATTGCATTGTCTAACTGGTAAACACCTTCACCTGTAATATTTTCTTGATCTAATACGTGTCTTGGTGAAATATATTTGTTAAGATCTGTGTTAAATTGTGCAGGTAAATCAAAGTCAGTTGCATCACCTGAGAACGTATCTTCACCTTTATAGACTAAATTAAACTCTTTAATCTGTGTTCTGTATGGTTTAACTTCTTCAATGTACTGCTGAATAAAGTCTTGGTTATCACGTCTTAATATATCAAACTGTTTAAGTTCACGTAGGTTATGTTGTACATCAATTAAACTAGTTTTTACTAACCAGTCTGTTGTTTTTTGTTCGCTGAGTACATAGTTAAACATTAGAGTAATTAGGTCAATTCTATGTTTAGCTAAGTCATTGACAAATAATTCTTCGTTAATAGATTTAACTAGTTGTCTTAGTTCAAGAACAGCTTCTTGATCAAAGTATTGTGCATCAAATACTTCATTGTCAAAGCCGTTACGGTCAATAGTATAATCATATATACTGCTTTTAAATTGTATAGTACCTTTTTCTAAACCAACCCTAGTCCATCCTGTTGTATCTAGTTGATAAATTTCAAACTTGCCTTGTGCATTTGAACGTACTTTAACAATGTTTCCAACAGTTGCAGTTGTCAGTGTTGCTAGGTCTGCGTATAGATTAACTTCTTTTGTTGGTTTATCTAGTACGTTGTATCCTGTTGCATACCAATCAGCGACATCCCAGTAACGTGTTGTTTTATAATTCTGCACACGTGTTAACAATAATGTTCTATTACTTTGTAGAGTATATATAGTCCACAAGTTATCGTTATTTTCGTCTACCTTGACAAGATAACGTGTACCAATTGCATCAATGCCTGTTGTCTGAAATCCTAACTCAGCTGTATCTTCTACTTGAATATCCCAAGTGTTACTTGGTTTTCCTGGCATTACTTCCTGGCTATTCAATAGCGGATAACTTCTTATTTCTGTTATTGGCAATGTTTTTAGTATTCTATTTGTTGCTGTTAGATAATTTTCTAATGCTTTAAATCTGTTGACAAACATTGTTTGTCTAGGTCTAAAGTCAACACCTCGTCTATCTGTAATTGATAGGCTAGGATCAGGAACAATGTTGCCTGCAGTATCAGTACCGCAGAATGAGTCTAAGAATTTACGATATAAGGTATCACTTAAGAACTGTGTAGAATCATTTTCTCTAATAAGTTCATACTCAATGTGTACATTGTTGTTTGTTTCAATTTTGTCAAACTCAACGTGCAACACCGAGTCTTGGTCTTTAATATTATCTTGACAATTAAACAGAGCAAATATATTTTTATCAACAGCGGCCATGTATGGTATTCCACTTGACTTTGGAGTTTCAATATATTGTGCAATAGTAACAGGACTTAATGTTTTGTTAGCATCTTTATCAACTGATGTTAATCCTTTTACCCAGAAGTAGTATTTTGTAATTACTTCTCCGCCTTCTTTTACATCGCTGAGTGTTGAATAACTTTCTGTTGAGTAAACTGTCCCTTCGCCCTCGTAGCTTGTTGGTGGAAGATCACTAGATATCCATTGGTAAATGTCAATAGTTGAACCTGGGAATAAGTTACCTATGCGTTTAGCACGATAGTCTGCTGTTGACTGATTGTAGTTAATAAACTTAGCAGTAGAAACGTCCCACCATATTGTGCCTATTTTCTCATTGCCCCAAGTCATTCCAAAGTTATTTGATGTTCCGTTATTATATTGTGCAGGATCATCTGGTATCAGTAAGTCAATATTTTGTTTAGCCGCACCTAAGATTTTACCTTGTAGTGGGTCAATATAATCTAAATGTGTTAGTAGCTTTTCGTCTGTCCTGTCGTATATAAACACCGAATTTAAAAGTGCTGTATTTACTACATCTGTTTCTTGTTCATCTACTTGCCACACCGGTGTATATGTGTCGTTGTTAAATCTTACAATTCTACCGTATGCTATATCTGATGTTTCATGTTTAGGCGAACCAATTAATAATTTAGCATTACAGTAATCAACACTAGTACCAAACTCACTTAGTGGATGAACTAGGTTATCGTTAATTTGCTGTCCAAATACAAACCTACCTGGGTTTGTGTAAGTATCTGCATCACTTTCTAAATAGTCATATGTATAAACAGCACCACTTTGTGTTTGTACATCTTTTATCTTAGTTGCACTTGCGTCAATAGTTGTTGTGCTAGTGTCTAGTGTAACTTCTAAGTTTGTAGCACCATGCGGAGCTCCAATGACAATCGATTGTGCATCGCTTGAGATATCTAAACTGTGCCCAAGTCTTGCATTAACTAATGGATACGGATTATGGATTGTTTGCATTCTTGGGAATATATCAATTCCGAGATCCTCGTGTATTACTCCTATACCTGGATAGATAAACAATTTATTTGCTGTCGGTGCCGCATTAACATTTATTAGTTCAATTTTAATTTTATTATCAACCACGCTTGCTTTAACATTTGGAATATTAGCGTTTGTAATATCAAGTGCGTAGCTAGTAGCTGTTGTGCCTGTAGCAACAACATAATAGTTGTTAATTCTCAGTGCATCACCAATAGTAATTGTTGGGTTTGCTATACTACCCATTGTTGAACCGTACAGTCTTGATCTGTTAACAAAGCGTGTTACAGAACCTGCATTTTCTTTATTTTTTGAATCTTGCGGTGCACCAACATACATTGAACAGTTAGTTGGACATACTTTTACAGCAAATCCAAACTGTGAATTCTGCATTGGTAACTCTTGATGTAACTCGCCAGCTAGTACATAGTTGTTAGTTTCAACTTCAATAATATCACCTAGATCAACTACATCATCATCTATTGTTATAGTCTTGCCTGAAACTGTGTATGACCCTGCGTACAAGTAGTCGTCATCGTTAACTTGTACTTGCTCATTAACCAACACTGTTGGTTTACCAACAATAGATTTTGTAGTTGTAAATGTCAACGACGTACTTGTTTTAGCTTGGAAACGTTCTGCGTCTCTATCAAATACAAACACTCTACCTACGTTTGTGCTTGAGTCAGATCCTTCTCCTGTGTCTGCTCCAATTACTATTTGTCTACCGTCTCTTGTAGTAGCAATACTTCCGCCAAAGTTATTACCTGGCTCGCCTGGATTACTAATAGCACTAACATATGTGAAATGTGATTCAGCAAAAACTTGTATAAGTGAATCATTGGGTGGTGCAATACTTGCACCTACTTTATTTGTTAGTGTAAATGTAATTGTTTGTGAACCACTGTCAAATGTATAATCATAGTTAGGTCTCAGTAATTCACTATCTATTAATACTCTAAACTTTTCTATAGAAGTTGCATGATAGATTGAGCTGATATCATACGCTACTGTTGAGCCGTCACCGTCTGCTTGATATGTATAAACTCGTGTTATCTCAATCTTAGCCCCATCTCTTGGAGGGTCTTCAAATGTTAATATACCACTAGTTAACGAATAATCATCTACTGCTACCTTTGATATATTATTAATATTAATTGCAACCTGTGTTTCATCAGCTACTGTGATGTAATCACTAATATCAAATATAGTTGTTGACCCATCTCCAAAGAAATCATATGTTTGTTGCTCATAGTCAACACGTTGATATGTATAAACTTTTTCGTTACCCGGAGCACCTACATAAATCCAATTTGAATTAGGACTAATTGAAACTGCTTCGCCAAATCTGCTAGTTGAACTATCACCGGCTTCATTGCCCGGAATTGTTAATATCTGTGCCTCTCTAATAACACCACTTGGTGTTTTGTCAATGACTACTGATATACCTTCGTCATCTTTTGATCCCGGAGCTCCAACAATGTTCCATCCATTGTCTGCAGAGTCAATACTCTTACCGTACTCTGCAATTTCTTTATCAATTGTGCTAGACAGTTTACCTAGATGTAACTGTGTGCCTTCTTGGATATCACCTGTGCCAATTTGGCCAAACACGTAAACACTGCCTCTTCCTGATTCCCATCTTGGTGCACCAATTAAACTTGTTAGGCCATCTGGAGTTTGTGATACAACTTTACCAAACTCTGCATTTGCTTGAGGTGCCTTAAGTGTTTTACTCCAAGTACTCGCCGAGTCGTTAAACGGGTTATGTTTTTCTAACACTTTCCATCTTGTTCCATCAACCCAAATCTTTTCGCCTGTGTCTATATCGTGAACATACGGCAAGTTAGCTATGTCACTGCCTTGTGTAACTTTACTTGATTGTAGTACAAATGCTACACCTAGATCAGTTAAAGTTGTAACCTCATCTGGTAATGATAAGTCAATAATAATTTTATCTAAATCAGGAACTGCATTAACTCTAAATGCTCCTGTTAACCCGTCAAAGAATCTAAACACAACAATATCATTTTTACTAAGACTATGATGTGCATTGAATGTTACTGTTGATGTATCGTCCAGGTTATCGAGCACTCTAATAGGTTCGCTATGTACCAGCGTTGATCTATAAACGTTCCATGAGTAGTTATTATCTTTAGCTACCCAAATCTTAGTACCTTCAGCAATCTTGGTTATATTATCTATAATCTCAGTTAAATCATTTAGCTGGAATATTTTAATATCAACATCATCAACATTTACAAAACCTGCCGACGGCAATGAGTTCTCAACGTTCTGATAATCAACTGTTGGTAGTATGTCCTCTGTTGTGACTTTGTAGTTTGATTTGTAAATTTCAGCAGTTCTGATAGTTTGATTAACTGTGGTTCCGTTAACTGAATCTGTAATTTTTATTGTTGCAGGATTACCAGTTAACTTGTCACTGTCTAATTGTGTTTCAACATAGCTTCTGTTTGAGCTAGCACCATAAACTCCTGAACGTACTGCCCAGTTTTCAAATATATTATAGTCAGTAAGCTCTTTGTCAAGTTTAGCTGATTTAAATAAGTCTAATGACTGCGTACTACCTTTATTACCAATAAAGTTTTTATAAACATTTGTTTGGCTTACGTCATCAAGTGTGAGTCCTTGCATGTAGTTTCTTGGTCGGAATCCAATAAGACCAAATCCTAATAGATCTGCGTCTGACTCTAAGTTTGCTTCACTTAGATCGTAGAACTGTTCACTCTGTTGTGCTTTTAATGCTAGGTTAGGTATTAGGCCTGTCTTGACTGATTCGTATTCTGTTTCTGCCCAGTTAGCAAAGTTAAACACTGCTGTTGGTGTTAAACGTTTAAGGCTTGCATAATATTTGTTTTTATATTTAACAATGTCACCTTTTGCATATTGGCTGTTTTCTTTCCAGTCTTCAACATTAGGCTGATTCATAATAAAGCCTGGCGCATTAACAGTCCCGTCCCAATTATCTGACATTGTGCCAATTAGTCTCAAACGTTGTTGTCTAGCACCTGTTGCTGGATCGTACATTAAGTCATTAAAGATACTAGTGTTGTCAAATACTAGTGCGTGTTCATAGCTTGTAAATTTAATCTTAACAAAACCAATTGAGTTTTCATCTATTGTTTTAATAGTTAAGTCATTATCGATTCTATTCCATACAAGGTTTTCTTTTAGTATAGGACGTAAATTTTGATTTAGTACAAATTCATCTGCACGTTTACCTAGTATAGGAGTTGCCACTGCACCTGGTCTTGAAATTTTAAGTTCACTTGCCGCTGGATTAAGATTAATGATCGCACCTTCTTGCCATCCTTGTTGATTCCAATATAAGAACTCAGTAACCATTTGTCCCCAATTTAGTAAATAGCCATTCTCTCTGTCTTCAAATATAAAGCCTTTGCTTTGTAACCATTCACCGTAGCTTACTAAGAAGTCTACCAATAAACCTTTATCTGTAAATGTGTAACCGTATGGCACTAATACTTCTTTGCTTGAGAAATCAAGACTTGTCCTAACATTGCTATCGCCTACTACAATATTTTTGTAGTTTCCGTTTGGAACTGACTGGAATATCTTAAAGTATAACTGTTCTTTTGAGTTACCGTATACAGCATAACCGCCTGCTACTTTCTGTACAATAACCGAACTATATGTAACTTCATCAAATGGTTCGTTATTATATAAAACAACTTCGTAACTTTCATCAGGTAATAGTAAGTTTGCGTTAAGTGTGTTAGGTGATGATTTTTCTGTAAACACTTTTAAGAACTGTTTATCTGTAAAGCCGCCTGTTCTATAGACTAGTTGCACTTGTGTATTTCTTAAGGTGTCTTCTATTGCTTGCTTGTCTGCAATACCTTGTCTACGTGCAAAGTCAACACACCAGTTAATGTAACTGTGTTTAATAGTGCCACTGCCGTATATGTCAAGATTGTTTGATGTTAATCTATATCTTGAATCAAATACATACTGTCCTAGTGCTGATGAATACTTGTATCTATCTCTGTCAGCCATTAAACTAAAGAACTGTGCTGGCTTAGTTTTTGCTAGAAGTTTCATAACAGCAAATGGCCAAGCACTTGATCTTCTCCAAGCTGTCTCAACAGGGCCACCGTCTCCTACTTGCCAAGCCTTTTGTGTACTCATTGGGTCATAGTTGTCGACCAGTACATCAAATGTTGCTTCAAGTTGTCCTTCGTCGCCTGTAGGAATAACAGTTTGTAGTCCAGTACGCTTAAAGTTTGTTAACGTATACTTTCCTGCTGGATCATTAACTACACCATTGGCTAAATCGTCCCATAACACTAAGTTATCACCTGTATATGGTGCTGGACCATATTGACGTTGCCACCAACTTGGTTCTTCTGAAAATCCAAACATTTCCCACGGATGTAAGTGCGGTATATCTGTGTCATAGAATTTAAGTAGATTACCTCTCCAGTTACCTCTTAGAAGTTCCTCATCAATTCTATCTGTTGCTGAACTATAGTTCCATGTTTTCTTATTATCTTTATCGTATTCTTGCAGTTTGTAATCTAGCTTGTTCCAACTTACCCATGACAAGAAGCTTTCGCCAAGTAGCTCAACTACTTCGGACTCTGCATAATCTGTTTTTCTAAATTTACCCGGAATAACATCATACCATCTTAGCGGTATTACATTAGACGATGGTAGTTTAATATTGTTGTACATTCTACGTTCAAACTCTAACAATACATCGTCACGGTTATCACCAAACGTAATCATTCTGGATCCATCATGACCTTGTAGTATTGTCTGTGATGTAGAATATGAATTATCTGTAAATATCTTAGGAATAAATTTATCAAATAATCCTAGCTTAGTTGGTGTTGGCGGAACAAAACTTCCTACTGTAGAGTCATACTCTCTAATTTTAACAACATCACCAACAACCAATGGTTGTTTAATTTCGTCAATAATTAGCCTAGGACCATCTGTTGCTACTGTGTAATCTATATCTTTTATTAACTGTACATCATTTAAGTAAACTAATACAGCTTTGTAGTTTGCTTTTGTGTAATCATATGTAGACAGTGTGTCAAAGGTATTGTCATCAATCGCTGTTATTGTTATTTTAGTTTCTTCAAATACTTCACCGCACGGTATTGTGTCTGCCCAGTAAAACGGCATGTCTGGGTTTCTACCTCTGTTTAGATCTGCAAATGCAAGATCTAATCTCTCTGCGGCTGGGCCCTGGTAGTCATTCTTTGTTAATGCATCAACTAATCTGTTCTTAATTTTTTCGTATTCATTTGACGCATATTCCAGTGAATCAAAGAAGTTAATGTTTGAATCTTTTGCAAATGTTGCTGTAAATTGTAATGGACTACTTTGTTCAACAATCTGTTTACCATAACCAACAACATTACCTAGATCACGTAGATTGTTTTCACCTAGTAGCTCACCGGATAAGTCCGGGTGGCTCTGTGCTAGTGTAACAAAATGATTTCTAGTTGTACCTAGTGTAACTTCTTCAAACTCGTCATTGACTGAATTATCACTCAAGTTACTTGGCATTTCATAATAAGCAATGTCACTTGCTTGATCACTAACTACGTGAATGTGTACAACTGCTTCTGCTTTAGCTAATGTTACTGTTGTTGTGGTTGCTGTTCTTGTAACTGTGTAATTACTTGGCAATACATATTTGTTGTCAACATATACAACAACAGTGTTATCACCGTCGTTATGTCTTATATCACAGATACACTCAGATTGGTCACTAAATGTAAACACTTGACTTTGTCTTGTTGTGTCAACAGCTTTTTCCCAACCTGTTTTTAAATTAAAAGTTGTTCGGTCACTGTACTTTCTAGCAAAGCCAGTAGCAATGTCTGTAGTTGTTGAAACATTATTAACTGTATAAACATAAGTGTCTTTATACAAGTTATTTTCAAATACAATGTCTCCAACATTGTTGATGTTCAAGTAACTCAGTCTAACACCAAGTTCACTATCAATTGGTCCTGTTCCTTCTTTGAAAGAAAATAGTTTAGTACCAGCAAAGTTAGTTGATGGATAATATGTATTATCGCTAATTGAATTACCTGCTTGATCAAATATGTCAAATACAGGATGTTGATTAACTTTTGTTTTTTGTTGTGTTTGTACCCATTCAGTTCCTGTATATCTGTATGCCTGCCCTTGTATAGTTGCACCACTCATTAAGTACACTACTTGGTCCAAGACAACATCTCCGTCATCTGCTTTTGTTAGTTGAATAATTTTTTCGCTTGTTTGTTCAGGATCTACAGTTATACCTACCGGGTCAACTAAATTTACTGTATAAATTTTATTACGTACTTCGGGATCTTCGTCAGCGGCAAAAATAACTCTTGCACCATCGTATAATCCAAAGTTATCAATACTATATCCAATCTGTCCTGCTACATTTGAAAGTGCATCGTTCTGTCTTAGATCAATAATATCAATTGCTTGTTTACCTTCAGTGCCAAAGTTAAATAACCTCAGACCGTCGTTAAATTCTAAAATAGGGCGTTTAGCACGAGCTGTTTGATCTAAGTTAGCAATAGTCTTATTGTAATCTGCTGATGCTTTGATAACAGAAATATGGAACCATCTGTTACTTCGTGTCCACGGATTCTGATCAGGTGACGCTCTGTTAATTGTAAAATAATCTTTTTCTGTTGGGGCATTTAGACTTGAGTCAAATGGTGTTTCATCAAACCCTTTAGCGTCAAACGGTTGTGTTTCGCTAACAGTATAAGCCTCGGGTGTTTTAAAGTCTGCAACTGCTAACAATTTAATTGCAGTACCCACACCTTCAACATAGTATTCTTTATCCTGATAAGTCTCAGGCAGTGTTTTACCACGAAACTGTACTTTCATTCCGTTACTAAATTTAATACCTGTTGGAGAAGTATAAGTTTTAACTCCTACAATATCGTCTCCAACATTTAGAGTCAATTGGTTAACAGCATCTACTACACGAATGATGCCAAATCTATTTTCATCATTTTGATCTTGATAGTATAAAGTATCTTTTATTGCTGTAAGATGTGGTTGTTCTTCAAAGAAGCCTTCTTTAGTTTTCCAAAAATACTTATTGTTATATGTTGTGCCATACTGTATATGTACTTTTTGTAAGTTTGGAACTTCTTTAACTTTGTTGAGTACCATAATTGGATTAGCACCACTAGCATCAAAGTCTGGCAATGATTCATCTTCTTCGTATACATATTCAATTCTGTATACTGAATAACGATCTGTTTTAGTAGTAATGTCTTCTGACTCAGCAAACGGTGTATCATTATCGTCATATGGTGATGTATCAAATCTGTCATCTCTCTTCCAACCTGAATCTTCGCCATCACCAGGGTTTCTATTAGTAAAGATAATTGTTCTGTTACGTAGATCTGTTACTTGATCAATACCGTCATACAAATCTAAGAATGGTCTTACTTGTTGATTGTTAACTTCATCAAAGTCTAACTCTGTAACTAAATCAACCTTGGCCGCAGTATCCATGTTCAGGAAGAAGTTTTGATCTGTACTTTGCGGAACATTGAATTGTACAACGCCGTTGTCGTCGCCGTTGTTAGTAACGCCTAATATTTCTCTACTTGATTGATTAGGTTGACCAGGAACTAGTCCATTTGCTCCTGGGTTACTTTGTATCCAGAAAGGAAATCCTGTTTGTTGAACATTAAATTTATAGTTACCGCCTCTAACAACTGTGATAGTTGGATTATTTCCTTCAACACCGTCTAGGCTATAATTAAATTCATTTCTTGTAACATCATACTCGTCACTGGTTGAAATTTCAGTTGCACCTATGTCAACTGAATCTGGACCACCAGGTAACCAGTAGTACTGGCTAAAGTTAACTAACTTGTCAAAATCTACAAAAGGATCCCATGAATAGTATTCAGAGTCAAATAACCTATCTGGTCTTTGAACATTTGCACCAGATACTTGTAATGCATCTACTATACCCGGGTATGTTAAAAAGTCTTTAGTCTCTTGTGAATCTTTTTTCTTATATGTAATTGCAGGTTCTAACTGATAGGCCGCACGTTCTTGATCTTGTTCTAATACATAACTATCAAGTCCTTTAACACCTAGTCCGGTTTTACGACCAATAAAGCCTTCAACACGTTTCAGTTGCGGACGCTGTACAATTTGATCAAGTGAGGCATTCAGAAACTTTTTGTTAACGTCAGTTTGAAATATCTCAGGTAGTAGATCTAATGTTCTAGTAAATCTTGCCATTGTTTATCCTAGTTCTTTTTAAGTGCACCGGCTGTTAGTGCGTCAATGACTTCAATGTCACTGACCAATGCCGCGTTAACAAATATTTCGTTTGGTGCACAACGAATCTCGTATAAGTCACCAAATGTTTTTGTTGGGTCTGTTGGTACAATCACTACACTAGAAACAATATCTCCTAGTTCTTCATGTAAGTACGCTGACAGTTCTGAGAAATAGAACGTGTCACCAAAGTCCCATTTATCAATAGTAAAGTATTCATTTAGTGATTGAACAACACGTGATTTAATTTCACCTGTTGACACTACAATCCCACTCTGCTTAATAACTTTAATTTTTCCCTGTAACTCTAAACTTGCTTTATCTCCAAACAACGGTTTGAATGTTACAGAATTAAGAATTAATCCATCACTAGCCATCTTGTAATCTTCTAAGCTGTTGTATGCCAATGTTAGTTCATCAATTGTTGGCTCTAATGCTTTAGTGACTTTGCCTGTTGAATCTTTAATCCAGTTTGTGTAGTTTGTATAATATGTGTTAGTCACAAGATACAAATCAATAATGTTTGTTAATGCAGGATCAATTCTGCGTGTATTTGGTGAGTTATGTTTATACTGGAAGTATAAGTCTTGTCTGCCTACTGACACACGATAGTCTGTTGTTTCAGCTATTGTAAACTCACTGCCTGTAATTGATAACTTATAGAATTTTTTATCTGTATAAGCATAAAATATTTGACCTTGCAAATATTCTTTTTTCTTAAGTTGAACAGCGTCTAGATCAGCATACATCATATTAATAACATTACTTGCTAACGGAACCCATCTTTCTAAGTTGTCAAAGTCTGTTTGGCGTTGAAAGAAAACGTATTTTGTGTTTGGACTTGTAGTTGGATTAACAAGATCCTTAAAGATGTCTGGATTATCTGCTATGCCATCCTGGTCTTTGTCAGAGAAACTTACTAGTACTTTAAAGTTATCAACAAATCCATCTGTTTCAACTTCTTGTCCAACAATATCTAGGCTAACATCAGTTGTTAAGTTTTCGTTAGCATCTGGTTTAGTGTTTGCTTTTAAAACACTAACGTTGTCAGTAACTGTTTTACCTGTCTTAGGATCATATACTTTTGCACTTGAATCAAATATAAATCTATTCTCTTGCACTGAAGCAAAGTAATAAACTAGATTACGGAATTTAATAGTGTATATTTCACCATCTGTTGTAAACTGTATTAACCAACTTGCATCTCTATTCAAACCATCTGTATTTTTAGCAAAACTTCGATCATAATCAGCACTTTCGCTTAGATTGTCTGTTGCAATAATATACCATTCACTAGTTTCTTCATCAAACCCAATACCAAAGTCTCGGTAAACTTCAATTTGATCAATTAATTTATTTTCAAATGGCACTGTCAAGTCAGTTACAAATTTAGGAATAACTTCTGTAGGAACACATCCAGTAGGTAGATATTCGTTAAATGTAATTGGACCTGTGCCATTAGCTAAATTACCCTGCCCAAAGTTAGTACCATCTAACACTAAGTTAGTTACAGTTGCCCATAGTGCTAATTTTTCATTGGCTTTAGTTGGTACACCTGACTGTAATCTATTGTTAGCATCAAAGTATTGATTCGCTGGTGGTTCAAATTTAATTAACGCACCTTCCTGGATGTATTTTGTTTTGCTTGATGTAAGTGCTACTGATACTGTTCCGCCACTTACATCATCTGTAAAGTATCCAGTTGTTTGATTAACAATAGCTGTTGATTGATTCCAAGTAATACCTGACAGACTAACACGTTGGTACTTGTCATAGTAAAAGTGTGTTAATTCTCTAGACTTGAGAATTGGCTCTACTGTATTTTGAATTACATCAGCAATATCATTTGTATCTACAAAACTAAATGTTTTAGTAGGATCTGTAAATGATCTATAAAACGAGCCATCACTAGCAAATGCTGTTGTTGACGAATATTTGCCTGTTGGATCTAATAAGTCTAACTGTCTGTTAATTCCAACGCCAGTTCTAGCCAATGCTTTTGACTTTAAGATACTTGTAAATCTAGTAAACGGAAAGTTGTTATAGTCTTCACCGTTGACCATTCTGTTCTGTGTATAAAATGCCGCAGGTGCTCTTTCTTTTATTTCACTAATATTTTCTCTAGCTTTTGAATTTGAAACTGCTGTCTGCAATGACACTGTTAGCGTAAGTGTTTCTGTTCTACCATTACGACTCACATAGCTAAGTGGTACTTGTATGTTTTGTATCTCTTCTGGATTAATAACATATTCTAGACCATTTGATGATCTAATATAACTTCTATATTCACCTAACGGTATTTTACTAAATGTACCATCACCAAATTGTAGTTGTATTTGATCGTTTGTTTTTGTATTGACTTGATAAACTTCACGCTCGCCAATGGACGCTTTTGAATCAACTGCAAAAATGTTGTCAACTTCTCTCCATTCAGTTAGCACGTTGCCTGTTTGAGCTACATTAAATAACCATACGTCATCTTGGTTAACTCCTTCAACGTTTAAGTCAACAACTCTATTTGAAATACGATCAACAAGTGTAAAGTCCTGATTGCTCAATGTTCCTTGTTTGAACATAAAGAAGTAACCAGTATTTTCTGAACCGTAACCTAGTTTATCATTTTTATATAGTACATTAAATGCACCATCAGGTTGTGGACTTTGTTCGTACACATAAGTCTTATCTACTGCTGTGCCTGAAACAATTTCAAAGTCCATCGACACACCGTCAACATCACTTGAAAAGCCTGCTATAGGCATCACGTTTGTTGGTAAGTTAATTTGATATTCGTCTGTTTGTACTCCAAGTACTTTAGTTGTATTACCTGGACGACCAAATCGCTGACTGTCAATCATTGACGCATTCATTATGGCATTAAACTGTTCTAACCAATCTGGGTTAGTAACGTCGTTCCAGTTAATTGTTATGCCTGATAAATTAAAGTTATTATAGTCTAACACTGACTCTGTGGTTGACACTGCTGTTACTTTTAGGAAACCGTTACCATTTAAGTTTCTCTTAGGAGTGTAACCCACTAACTTGGCTAATTTAGTTACTGAGTCTCTACGCTCTGCTGTGTCTAAAAAGTTTTCCCTGGTGTTTAAGTCGTTGCGGAATGCAAGACCTTGTCCCATGAACGCCATGAGGTCTAGTAGTGCAACAAATTCACTTGACTCTGTATAGTCGTTAAATGTTTCTGGATAATATAATCTCAGATAGTCAACCATTGACTTACGTAAAGTCTCAAAGTCATAACTTTGGAAGTCTGCTTCTTTGTAAGTTCGGTATAACTTTTTCCAATCTTCCGCTCCGAATATAGCGGTCTGTCTTGTAGTCTTAGCCATAGAATACCTATAATTCCTTTATTATAAGTATTTATCACTTTAGTTAAGTGGGTATATTATACGTAGGTAGCTGTGAGGTCGTCTGTATTGAGGAACAATCTAAACATTTCAGTAGCACTAGACATCACCGTCTTAACTGAAATTTCGCACAATAATCCATTGTCTTGTGTAAAGAAAAGTATTTCTTCAACTTTAACTCTTGGATCACGTTGTATTGACTTACGCATTTCGTTATCAAGTTGTGATAAAGTTGCATCGTCTATACTTTCAAACAAATAATTCCATAAGTCAGTGCCAACATTAGGTCGGCCCGGCAGTGTTCCTTGTCTTATTAAGAGATTATTAAGTAGATCTCTTTTAATTAATTCAAGGTTCTCTAAGCGAAACTTTTTGTTTCTGCCAATTGAACTGTATCCATAGAATTGTGCCATTGTGTATTATTTATCTAGTATATTTGGGTGGTATTGCACGTTGGTCAGCAATAATCTTACTAACATTGTTATCTAATGTTTCTCTGTCTGTAGTACCTGCAAACGCACCAGGGTTACTAAAACTCTTGCTAAGATTTGATATTTTAGTATCTATAAAGTTAATTGCATACTTGCCGTTACGTGCTGTTTGTTCAATACCGGCATTAATTAAACTGTTTCCGCCTTGGCTATTGGCCCAAGTTGCTACTGCATCAGCACCATAAGCTGAACTTGCTTGTAAGATACCGCCTAGGTCTACTGGACTTTCGTTTCCTGTTACTATACCTTTGGCTTTTAGTGTACTTAGACTAGTTGACAAAACATCTTGTTGTGCTAGCGTTTGTACTATCTTGTTGTTTAAGAATCCAAGTAAATTATTTGTTCCGCCTTTACCAGTCCACACATTTGGATTTTTAAGAACTGATTCTAACTGTGTTGTAACTGTGCCAAATCCATCAGTTACTGATGACGCAGGATCTTTAATATATCTAGAAACTGTTCCAGGTTTTAAAAATCCTGCTGTTTCAAGCTGGTCTGGTGATATCCCATATGCTCCTACACCTTTGTCTGCAGATATATCTGTAAATTCTTGTCCAACATCATTTGCACGTTGAGCTATCAAGCCAGTCAGTTGATCTTCGTCGAGACTGCCAATTGCTTTAGTAGCTGACTGTTGTTTAGCAAAGTCACTAGCATTGATTTCATTCGTTGGCAACTTGCTGTCAACGTTTGCTACTTTAGTAGCTACAGCCGATCCAAGCACTGCTGTTTCTTTCTTGCCTAACTGTACTGAATTTTCAACACCTAGGTTATGGTAGGGCCACGGCTCGTGACTTGGTACTCTAGTAGCAATAGTTTCTAATGTACTGTACTCTACTTCCCAACCGTTTTGACTTAACACTGTGTCGCTGACTTTGTTTTTCTTAAGTAATACATTAGGAGAAACAGGAACACCCCCACCGTTGTTAAGATTAATAATGCCTGCTTTGATGTCCATTCTGTCACCACCGTTCATGCTTGATAGTTTTCCGCCTTCAATGGCCGCTGTGTTATCACTGCGTACTCCAGCAAATTGTTTACTGTATAATTTTGCTTCAGCAATACCAGTTGCCGAGAATTCTGTTTGAGCCTCCATTCTTGTTGACAGTTGCGAGTAGCTAGTAATGTGTCCACCAGCATACATATTAATATCCTTGTCAGCATGCAGGTTAATAGTACCCTGTGTCCTTACGTTTACAGAATTTGTAGCAAATACATCTACAGTACCTTCTTGGCCAAACTCTAACCACGACTGTCCGTTAGCATGAATAATATGAAAACAGTTTCCGTCATCACTCATTATAATCTGATGACCTTTGGCTGTTCTAATTCTTACTAGTTGATCGTTACCTTCGAGGTCTCCGTCATCTAATACAATAGAATGTCCACCGTTACGGCCAACAACTTTTACTTGTTCTGGTTTTAACTCACCGCTTTGAAGTTTAGATCTGATACTACTCTGATCAGCTCCGTTGACACCTGAGTATATTGGCTTGCCTGGTGTTGACACTCCAAATACATTACTAGGTGATTCACGTTGTGCTGTTGATGTTATTGGTCCTCTTACGTTGTCTTTTAATAATCCTTGGTTAAATAGTGACCCAGCTAATACATCGTGTACTGGCTTAGGCTGTTTAAAGAACAGCGGGTTTTCGTTAATTGCCGGATCTTCATTATTAATTTCTGTAACAGGAACTTGGGTAGCACCTGTGAGAAGAGATTTTGCTCCTTCTCCTACTTCATATTCTTTTGCTGAACCAATAGCAGGTACCATGTGATTGAGACTGTCTTCCGGAATACAACCTACGTAGTAACCGTTTCCTGGATCACCTGATACAAAGAAGCATAATACTTTAGTGCCAATGTCGGGTGGTGTAAACCACATTCCGTAACTGTGTTTATTGCCAACAAAATTACCCGAACCCACAGATGCTCCTGAGTGTTCTGTTGACCCAAAGAACGGTGGAAGATAATTTACAGTTCGCCAGTTTGTTTGATCTAGTTCATCTGGACCCCCAAACTGTTCAATGTATACTTGTAACCTTGCCGCACGTGTAGGATCGATATTGTTTTTAACAATACCAACAAAAGGTCCTGCTTCACCAGGTAGTTGATTACCTTGGCCAAACCCGTAACTTTTTGTTTTTCCTCTACCTCTTATATGATTCTCTGCCATACTGTTAATTATGCTCCGCTTGGGTTAGTATTAATATTATTCGCCAATGACATTACCCTCTTCGTCTATCAGTACTGCTTTGCCGTTTTCATCTCGGAATTGTCCATCACTGTCTCTTGTTATAATTGGTCTAGGTTGTCCTCTACCTTGGCCTAAGTCTGTTCCTGTAGTATCGCCTGTTATTGTGTTCCTTCTTGGAGCCGAGTTACCATTTACTTGTCCTAGATTAGGTCCTATAGGTCCTGCTGTATCAAACTGTCCTTGACCATTTTGTGCCAGGCCAATAACTTGTCCTAGATTAGGTCCTATTAACCTTCCGTCAAACTCAGTTACTGCGGACTTCCCAGGTACTGCATTAGGATTAGGTGTTTGTTGATTTTCTCTACCATCATCTACCTGTTCTTGATTGCTGTCCTGGTCAAACTCTCTTAGTATGCCTTTGATGGTCTGTGTCATCTTTCCGCCTTTAAACATACTAATAATTTCTGTAAGTTTATAAATTAAGCCTTTAGTTTCTTTAGTGCCATCTGTAAATGTTGGTTCTATTAATTGAGCAGTGCCATCTTCGTTATAGTCTTCCATAGATTTAAAGTTAACTTCAATTAATACTTCTTGGCTGTCGTAGTTAATTGACCCGTCTGGCATAAATGGTTCAAAGTTGTCACCACTAGTGTACAGTATGTCATTCTGTTGTACATAGTCTGGGTCTCCAACAATATCCATAGTAAATGTAGCAAAGTCTACCGTAGAGTACAATACATTAGCGGCCTGTTCTGCAGGACTTGCGTTGTTTCCTGGTTGTCCTTTACTACCTGTGTCGGCCATATTAACGTACCCTTTAGTTGTAATACGTTGACTATCTTCTGTGATGTTTTGCTCTTGTTGTGGTATGTTACCATCCATAGCAACAAAGTATGTTGAATTTATTTCTTGCTCATATCCTAGTACTTCTGTATTCTCACCAGTAAACCAATAGTTATAACTCTTATGTACTCCTCTAATTTTTGCTTTAGGAAAGTATGGTGAATATGTGTCAATTACTTGTTTAGGACTTACAATATATTCAATTTCATAAGCATAGTCTCCACGCTTGCTATCCCAAGCAATAGGCAGAGCTTTGACACCAATGTGATACCATTGTAGAAACTTATTCTGTGCAGGATTTGGTTTTACTTTATTTGTTTTAGGATCAATAATGTGTGTCTGCTGTTTTGTAATATATTCGCTTGATCGCACCATGATGTCTAAAACTTGTTGCATCATAGTTCCTGCCGATATACTGTATATCTGTCTTGTTTTGTCGTAGGACAAGTTGCTGTTAAGCAACGATTGTGCTGACGCTGTTACGCTAGGACTCATTGGTTTTGAGTCTTTGACACTTTGTAATGCGTCGCTTGAAACAACTTTTTGTGAACCTATACCTCCAGTGAACGTAACTTTGTAATGATCTGCATGCTCATAGCCAGCCTCTCTAGCTAACTTCTGCTGTAGTTTATTCATTGAATTAACAATACCTTTACTCTGTATTGAACTCCCACCCATGGATTTTAATAGTGATGGAGTAACTGTTGTCTGTGTTGTACCAAATGGTGATGTTGCTGTGGTTTGACTAGTTGCCTCATCTGGCCTACTAGTAACATCCGCAGTTGCATTAAACATATCTCCCAATGTTTGTCCTAGTAGTTCAACATTAAACGGGATAGTTGCTCTTTTAGAACTTAGACCAACTTCATGATTAATTGCTATTGCTTGACAGTCATAAGTCACTGCGCCTGTTACTACTCTAGTCGTTATAGTTGAAAATACAAAAGGTACAAATTTACTCAATCTGTCATCTTCGTCTGCTGTTAGTTGATTACCATTTTCGTCATAGCCCGTGTATTTAATCACCATAAGATAATGTTGTTTTGCAAGTTCTGGCATGCCATTTGCAACACATAGTTTTCTCAATTTTTGAAAAAATGTATATCCCATTGGTTCAATAATTTTAAAGTTTATTGTTGTAGCATTATGGGGACTACTGTTACCTTCTGCAAATAATCCATTTATTTCAAGGTCATCAATGAATAGATCAGGGAATATAGCATCCTCTGCGGCATTATTGCCTCCACTTTGTAAAATCTTCAGAAGGCCTTGTGTTACTTTATTTTGATTTGTTATCAGTTCTCTGTATTGTTCAGGAGTTTGTAAGTACAGCCCAATGTTATATGTCATTTGAGCATATTGGTTTATTGGATTCTCTGCTGACTCAAACGTACTATAAAATGCTTTAGCAGTCTGCACACCGCCATTGGCTGACGCAGTAAAGGCATTGGTTTGAGTGTCACTTACATCATCTTGTGCTACTGTATTAGTTGATCCTAATTGATCTGGTGCTAGTGTAGTTGTCACACCTGGGAATGAAGTAGGCACTGCATCAGCATTTGATTCAGTGACCGTTTCACCTAATGTTGTAGAATCTAAATGATCAGGATAAGGAGTTTGTATTCCTGCACCGTTAGCACGAGCTAATGCTTCATTGTCAACAATTTCACCCGACGATGTACTCCTTTGTATTTCTTCAAGGTCCGGTGTAAAAGGGTTCTGATCTCCTATTCTCTGAGCGGTTGATGGGTCAAACTGTTCCCCAATTTCATCGTCAATGAGATTCATTACCTGGAAACTTTCTCTTCTGCCGTCTGCTATCAACTCATTATTTTTTATTATCATTCCGTCAAATTGGCTAGGCTCGTCTCTTCTAAACTTTTCTGATTCTACTCTAACATTTGACCCTTCTTTACTGGCAATGCGAAGATCGTTTTTTGCGTTGTACAGTGATTGTTTAGAAGTTGTGGGATCTTGCAACTTGACCAATGCTGTTGTCTTAGCTCGATCCATAGTTGCGATTGCATCTGATTGTCTCGTCAGTACTGTTTCTACCGTCATGTTAGAGACCTAATACTTGTTTAAGTGTAGATTGCTTTGGAAGAAATATTTTTACACCAACTTTAAAATCCCAGATAGGATCTTTAATTGAGTTTGGATTACGTTGAGCAAATACCCACCATAAGCCGGAGTCACCGTATAAGTCATTG
>Ga0233399_1000194_pt1 | contig 26427 bp, 15 predicted proteins | sample 43DmetaG_FD_182698 | JGI IMG/M metagenome (GOLD analysis project Ga0233399, IMG submission 182698) | Seawater microbial communities from Monterey Bay, California, United States - 43D | ecosystem: Environmental > Aquatic > Marine > Coastal | place: USA: California | collected 2016-11-08 | reverse complement strand
AAATTAAATTTGTTAAGACTCATGAAGATGCTAAGCTTCCTGAAAAGGCACATGCAGATGATAACTGCTTTGATTTATTCGCAGTTGAAGATACTGTTATTCCTGCTAGCGACTCAAGTCCTACCGGTAAGGTAAAGATCGGTAGTAATGTTGTACCTGTCGGTATTAAGGTAGGCTACATTACACCTGGATTTGGATTTGTAATTAAACCAAAGTCTGGTCTCGGATTTAAAGCAGGTTTACAGCCGCATCTAGGTGAGATCGATACAGGTTATAGAGGTGACTGTGCAGTTAAAATGTATAACTTCTCTGATACTGATTATCAATACAAGAAAGGTGATAAAGTAGCTCAAATTAAGATTGAAAAGAATTACGCAACATCTGTTGAATGGACTGATGAAGTAGAAGAAGCAAATCGCGGCGAAGGTGGGTTTGGATCAACAGGTAAGTAATTAACGGAACACTGATATAATAAATTATGGCAAAAACAACTAGACAAAGAATAACGGAAAAAAAAGTAGGTAATGCTAAGATTCGTAAGACTGTTACCGTTACTGTTACAAAGCCGTCAAAAAGAAAAAAATAATGTTTAATAATCTATTCGTAGAAAAGTATAGACCGCAAACATTATCAGATTTGGTATTATCTGATAGTAATAGAAAGTATTTTGAATCTATTACTGATGAGATACCGAATCTACTCTTTGTCGGTACTCCAGGTTTAGGTAAAACGACTCTAGCTAGAATTCTTGTTAATGATGTACTAGAGTGCCAATATCTTTATATTAATGCATCAGATGAAAATGGTATTGATACCATTAGATCTAAGGTTGTTGGCTTTGCTCAGACTAAGTCTCTCGACGGTAAAGTAAAGGTAGTAATCTTAGATGAGTCTGATGGAATAACCTTAGATGGTCAGAGAGCATTGCGTAATACTATGGAAGAATATAGTAGCGGTACTCGATTTATTCTTACTGCAAACTATAAGCATAAGATTATACCAGCTATTCAAAGTAGAACTCAATTCTTCGATCTCAACCCGCCGTTTGACGATGTTGTGAAGCGTGTTGTAGATATTGTTAAACAAGAGGGTATTAAGATTGAAGCTGATCAAAAAGCTAACTTTGTTAATGTTATCAAGCAGAGCTACCCGGATATTCGTAAGATTATCAACAACGTTCAAAAGTCAACTATTAGTAATATTTTTACTGTTGATCATAGTGTTGATAATAAAGATATCATCAATGTGATTCATAAACACGTTACATCTAACGAAGTTCTAAAACTACGTAAATATCTAATTGAGAATGAAAACGAGTTTCAAGGCGATTATCACAATCTTATGAAACAATATCTAAATTATGTATATGATTCTAGTTTAGATGACAATAAAAAACGTCAATATATAGTGACTATTTCAGATCACATGTATAAAGACGTATTTGTATTAGATAAAGAGATTAATGCTTTTGCTTGCTGGGTTAATCTTGAGAAGATTTAGAATCATCGTTTGATTCAGAATCAATGTCACCGTCTTTCTTCCTTTTAAATACCTTTTTAACTATAGCCATTAAGCCTGCTCCAATCAAACCGGATACCCATCCCCATACAGCTGATATAGCTGCTGCGGCAGTTTTACCTAAAAACATAAAAGAGTGTAATGCAACTCTCCCGGCTAACTTCAATAGTTTAAAGAGTTTCTCAATAGCGGTTTTAAGTAATTTTTTAAATTTCTTCGGTCCATTGTTTTTATAAAACATATAACCACCACCTGCTGCAATTGCAGTACCGGCGCCGAATATTAAACAGACATCTAATGTTGATAGCCCCATACCAGCTGCATATGTTAAGATAGATTGCACAGCTTGGCTTGGTATATTTAACATACTACCTATGGCGGATGACGACTCCGCTGTAGCGGCAACAGCACCTTCAGCAGTAATGTGAGGTGCTATAGCATCAACAACTACATCTGGCGAGGCTTGTGTTAATGGTTCGACAGATACACCGCCATTTGAAATAGCATCAACCGCATTCGATACCGAATCGGATGTTAATGCATCATGACCTAATTTTGCGACCACTAACGAAACTGCGATATCTGACAGTACTTTTGCTCCACCTACAATATACGGGATAGCTGGTAAAGCTAAAGGTACCGCTTCATTTAAGACTCTTTCATTGTGAAACTCAGCAAACGTCTTCACTAGCAGCTTTCCTCATCGCTAATTTTCATCTTACCGGCTTTATCTAAAGCTGCTTGTCCGAGTTTCTGAAGCTGTTCTGATGTAAGGTAGTTTAAAGCTTTCATCAAACCATCCAAGCCAATTCCAGCACCTTTTGCTATAGCACCAGTAGCTGCAAGCCCTGTTTTTGCAGTAGCCTTACCTGTCATTTTAGCAGCGCCTTTTGCGAAATCACCAAAACCCTCCTGTACTTGTGTATAAGCTTCTTCTAATAGTTGTGTGTCTTGGTTTTTCATAAAATTATCCGTTAATTGGCATATACTGTGCAGTATAATTCTCGTTAACTGCTGGAGATGGTGTAGCAGGCTTCGAAGGAATCTTAGTATTCTTTCTAGCGTTCGAACGCTCTGACTTCTTAAGGCTATCACCTTGTTGTGTCATAGTTTGTTGTTCGTTTTCATCTTCTTCATCTACCTCGACTGGATCGATCTGTACTTTATTATCATATCTCTGAGAATCCGGTACAGGTGATCTATTAATACCGTCATCATGTACTTGAAGAATACTAACCGGTACTGTCACAGCATTCTTATTGTCATAAAGTCCGTTTGCTAACTCTACCGCTACATCAGCAAAATACGATGATCCACGATTATCTTCATTTCCAGGAGCTCTTGAAGGCATTTCTGTCTTAATATTGATAACCTTCTTATTAAGGTCATTATCAGTGAATAGACTAGTGATGTACTCTTTAACGCTGTCAGGTAAGCTCTTAAAGCATTCCTTACTTTTATAGCCGTCTATTAATGACACTCTATCTCCCACGAGAACACCGCCGTTAGTCATTTTTTGAATAGTACTTTCGATTAAATTTAAAAACTTATGTGACATATTATTATTTATTAGACTCAGTACATTATTCTATAGCTTAAATATTATTATAATGGCAACTCTTAATCTAGATATTTTAAAGCAGCAAAATACCGCAAAGGGCAACGAGGAAGCTATTTATACAGACTTACATTTAGATGTTAAACAAAAATTTCCACTCCGAAATGAATTAGAGAAGACATATCAAGTTAGAGATATTGTTTCAGACGTTAATTTAGACGCAATTAGTAATGCTTTTGTTAGTCTGTTAACTACAAGCCCTGGCGAGAAAATATTAAATCCACTATTTGGTATAAATTTCGGTGATTTGCTTTTTTTACCAGTGACAGAAGAACGTGCAGGTGTCATCGGTAATACTATTATATCTAATATTGAGAAATTTGAACCGAGGATAAAACTTTTAGGTCTTACCTTAACTCCCGTCATCGATCAGCAGGAGTATATATGCGATTTTGTATATACTATCCCTCGTTTTAATAATCAGGAGTTAAATCTTAAAGGTAAGCTTAGCAGCTCAGGATTTTACGTATAAATATTAATATGGCTTTCGCTGATACAGATTTTACTCTACCGAGAGATGCATATGCTACTTTCGATGCACTAACCTTAAAGAAGCTTATAAAGCAGAGATTGACTCAAGGCGGTGTTTTTACAGATCAAGATTTTGAGGGTAGTAATATTTCATCTATTATAGATATTATTGCTTTCTCATACCATTTATCGTTATTCTATCTTAACCAAACAGCGTCAGAGACATTATTCGATGAAGCTACTCTCTTTGAAAATATTAACAGAGTAACAAAACTTATAGGTTATAATCCTACTGGCTATAAGACATCAGTACTATCATTTAATGCTACGGCCGGTGAATTGTTACCGGTTAATATATATACAATAAAAAGATTTTCCTTTTTCACAGTAAATGGTGTCAATTTCTCGTTCATAAAAGACGCTACTTTTAGTAAGACAAATGACGTAAACGAGGTATTAACTACGTTAACTGAGCAGAATTTATTATATCAAGGTAAGTACTTCGAGCACCCTGCGCAGATAGCTATCGGAGAAGATTTCGAGACTGTATCTCTTATTGTTAAGGATAATGTAAATAAAACTCCTATTAATATAGAGGATAGCAGTATTAATGTTTTTGTGCAGAGATTTGAGGATAATAAATATATCGAATTTATTGAGGTTGATTCTATCTTCACGCAAAATAGTTCATCATATGCTTATGAAAAAAGATTAAATGAAAATGGATTTTATGAATTAAAATTCGGAAATAATATTAACGGTGTTAAGCTAGGAGCTGGTGATAAAATATTTATATACTATTTACAAAGTGATGGTACAAAAGGAGTAATAGCTGCCGGCGCTTTGGATGGTAATAATATTAATATTTTTACAAGTAATCAGTTTGAAAAAATATCGAATAATATATACGAGACTGGTACTGTATTTTTGACACCTAGTATTGCGACAAATATATCGTTTGTAAATGATTATGCTTCAACTGCTCCAATGGAGATCGAAACTGTCGATCAAATTAAAACCAATTCACCGAAGACTTTCTTTGCACAGAACCGATTAGTCACAATAGGAGATATCGATACCTTTATCGATAAGAATTATTCGAATATAGTATCTAGTTCTCGATCAGTTAATAATACATCATATATTGATAATGTTATAAAATATTACTATAGTTTAGGGCTCGATCGACCTAATGACGATCCGCGATTCCTTTTTAATCAAGTTAAGTTTGCGAGTACATCCCAGCTAAATACTGTACATGTATTTCTCGTACCTAAATTAAAGACAGTAAGCAGCGATAACCGGCCTTTCTTTTTAACTAGCTCGCAAAAATCCGAGATAATAAATTCTATGAGCAGTAGTAAAATGGCAAATATGGAGATCGTACCTCACGATCCAATATACAATGGCATTACTGTCGGACTTGAAGATAGTACCAGTGCAGCTAGTGTAGCGGATATTGATCAGAGTTTTTTAGTCATTCGACGCGTGTTAAATGAACGATTTAGTGCAACTAAAATTCAAGAGAATGTAAATATTATTTTTCAAAACGCGTTTAAAACTGGAGAAGCAAACTTAGGACAAACTATTAATAATAGTGACATTACAGCTCAGATACTAAATATACCAGGGGTGCAGAGTATATTAACTAGACGGGTTAATAGCCTAGGAGAGATTGTTAGAGAAGTGCCGTTTTTAAACTTATACTCATTTAACGCTATATATAGCGATGTAGATATTATATCAACTTCATCAAATATCACATTACCGTTCTTTAAATATCCGTTTCTATATAATGGTACATTAGCTGATAGAATATTAATTGAAACTGTTGAATCATAATGGCATTAACAATCCCAACATCGCCTAGTTACAATTTTGATAGAAGTTATGACTCTCTACCGCCAATAGTAGTTCCTATTACGATAAAGAACTCAAATTTTACATTCGATCCAGGTCAGGTATTATCAGCTTATGCGTGTCCTATAGATAAATTATTTATATACCCGGAATTTACCTATAGTCAGGGTCTATGTACAACTAATATTGCGGATGACTATAGATACTTTCTTGATTTAGGAGACGGTACAATAAGCGATGATTTAACCGCTCAACACTTTTACTCTACACCAGGTGATTATAAAATAACGCTTGTCGCTGTCGACAGCGCCACTAATTTTTATAAATCCGTTGATCAACCTGTTATACGCGTTGTGAATGCTGTTGAAGATTCGTTATATATGACATATAAGCATACTGGATCTGCCTACGAGTCGACATTTGAAAATCCTATCATTATAACAAGGTTCAACTCATACCATTCGTACGCATCAGTGTCTGCTAAAGGTGGGTATACAATAAATTTATCCGTATCAGGTAATAAAAGTGAATTTAAAACGCAAGAAAGCTACAACAGTGATCCTAACGTTCATCTAAATACATTTTCTACATTTGCCTCTGCTACCTCAAACGGTTTTGAGGTCATGACATCTATACAGACAGATAATACTTTTATATACGCAAGACGTCGCCGGTTAGATCCTAAGGCAGGTTTAGAATTCTTTAGCTTCCCGGCACCCGGTACAATATTTATAGGTACATCCGGAACTGCTGAAGTTTATTATTACGAAGATTAGAGCTGGTTAATAAATAATCATATGGCAGGCCATAATACAATTCTATTTGCGTCATTTGATACTCAGCAGTTTCAAGATCCGGAGTCGAGATTTATTAACTATAATAATGAGAGCGATTTTGCTATTCTTAATGATGTACCGGCTACTATACATTTTGCAATCAGCGCGCGTGATGTAACGTCATTAATACCTACCATTAACTTCACATCTAACGGCGTTGATGGTTTCGGTGATTTTATTGAGACGTTTAATATACCGAAAATTAATTTTACTAATCAAAAAATATTCTTTATAGCTCGATTTAAAGACGGAATTATACCACTTAAAAGAGAGCCGTTAATAGAGAGTACGATAGATTTACTTATTACGCATAATAGCAATGATACAATACGCATATTTAACACGGATAATAATTCCCTTATTATTAATGAAGGAGACCTGACTCTTTCGCTTATAAGCGCATATAATACCCCAAACAGCGGTACCATTGACGAGTCATATGCAAAATTTAGTAGCAACTTTAAGAGCCTAACAGGGAATGATGGTGGGTTCTTTAAAGGCTATCTTACAAGTACTTTAACCGGCAGCGATCTTAGAATTCGACTTATATACGAATCAACTACGCAAGGCCAAACCCTAACAGCTTTCTCAACTCCATTTGATATCAACGCTAATACTGGTATATATGATGTTAGAAAGGTGAATGAAAATAATGATCAATCTCAAAATTATAAAGATCTAATATACCAAGACGCGATACTAAATAAACCAATGTTCTTTGACAATCTACTCGGTCAATCAGTTGGTACGCGAGATAGCTCAGTCGAAACATTAGGTATAAAGACGTTCGAAAAGACAGCTAATTTTGTTCAAAATAACGCTGATCCTGATTACTGTAATTTAAAAGCTCTAATTTCAATGTTTAGAGAGTTAAATATAAATTTTGAAGATTATAATCAACAGTTTCCGCCTAGCTTGACGAGATTAGTTGATATACTATCTGTCAGTCCATCTAAGCAGACACTTAAGAAAAATCAGTTCCAGGGAAATTTTGATGATAAAGGATTTACATCAAAAACTGTATTTGGTAAAAATAAAGGAGATGTCCTTCCAGTCAACACAACTATTTTACATACCGGAGATCAATCGAAGTATATATTAGCGTTTGAGAAGTTTAGCGAAAATTATACGTTAGTTAATACCAATCTGCTTAGTGCCATTGAAGTTGATTATAGAACATCGAGTACATACGCATTATCGAGTTATAATGATACGTGGGGCTGGGGACTAGTTGTACCGATAGATACCACAGGCATTGATATACAAGATTACTATGAATTCTACGACTATGACAACACTATCGATGGTACTTTAATAGAGGATTTTATTGATTATACTAATTCGAACTGTACATATTTACAGACAATAACATCCTATGATGAAATTATGGAAAAGGATGGTGTTGCTGAAAATTTATTGCAATATAATTTATACACTAATTGCGGCCTCATTTCAGGTCTTGAACGCATTGATTAAATATTTTATATGGGTGAGATTGTATCAGATACTTTAGTATACAATAGTATAACTAATACGCTAGGAGACGAAAAGCTCGATGCGCGAGCACCATTCTCGTTAATTGAATTTTTGAATTATAGTGGGAATATGTCTAGATCGATCAACGATCTTAGTAAATACGATATTTACCTTCGCCGGTGGCAGGGTGTCGCAAATGTTAATTTAACCGAAATTAATGCAGATATAAAAACGCAGTTTACTGCATTTCTTAGCGAAGTTAAACTTTTATATTCATCATCCGAAGAGAAGAGATATCTAGATAATATTAATTTGCAGGATGAAGAGCAGCTCTCAATTGCGATCCCATTTTTTGCGAGGAAAATTAAAGAGATATCTCAATATTTTAGTACAAAGAGAAAGCAGATAAATAAGGATCTTGCACTTATCAAAACGAAAGGCTCTGATACAGGGTTAATTGACTCTATAAAGAATGAGTTACTTGATTTGTATAGCGGGGATGACGCATTAACAGAATTAGAAATTCCAGATAATATAGGAGAATTCATTGATAGTTTATCTATTGAAGTGGAGCCTATATATGATACTTTTAATGATTACTATGATTTAGATCCTGGTAAGGCTCCAACCTTTTATGATACGATTTCTGGTGACCGGTTCGAGTACCATACATCAAATACAAATATAATTAGCGGTGATTTCTTTTATGATACAGAACAAGCGATTAAAGACATTATAAATACGCAAGGTATTGTTCTACAGGAAATACCCGGCTTATTAGTAGATTTTAATAATACCGATATATCAACTCTACCAGAAACGTATTTTCAAGATTATAATAATTCCGGTAAGTCAAATTTAAAGTATATACTGCAAGCGGAGCTAGTTCAGAAGTTTATGGGTACGGATATGTATTATATATCCTCTAATTCTTCTAATGAGATCTTATCCGGTAAGATGTTTGATGCACAATATCCGTATCGAAATCTGCTTAATATAAATAACCCATCAACTATACAAGTACCCGGTAATGATTATAAGACTGAACGTGAAGTTGGGCTATTCTTCAAACCTACAAATCACGGTATACTTAAAATTGACGCTGCTTTCGACCCGGTATTGGATAAAAGATCCATAGAAGCTGATAAGGTTTATATGTTTCCGGACCCGTCGCGGTATGGTAAAATATCCGGTGTAGGTGAATCTGCTAGAGAGTCACCATTTATCTTTGTTTTAAAAAATTCTGAATTTAAAAATAATTCATCATCTTTCGGTAAATCTCTCGTAAAAAGCGATAATGATAGTCAAAATTTCTACAGTTATTCATCGCTAGAGCAGAATAATTTTGCCCAGACTAACGAAGGGTGGTCAGCTGGATTGCAAGCTAGTGACATACAAGGCGATATATTTGCTGAAGTAGGCGATATATACGGTAATATATTCTATACATACAATCCAACGACAATCGCAAATAAAAATCTCGAAGGATTTACGCCAATCGAAACTCCTCTTGGTATAGCACCGACAGAATATATTTCATTAACTGCAGATGATCGGCAAACTATAGACACCAAGAAAAGACTCGTTAAACCTATATACGTATATAATACTTTAAAGGATGAGTATCAGCCTATAGCGGTCGCTCTTAAAAATGTATTTAGTAAATATGTATACCGCCCTGCAATCTACAACGAGTTACAAAACTCTATTACTGGGGTAGATATATATAGGAATACATTTTACATCCGTACCTTAAACTACCTCATTATCGATAATATCATTTATAACGAGGATGGTACATTTGACTCTAAGATGTTTGTATCGCGTGTAAAAGAGGTTAACCCTGCTATAGCTACATCTCAGAACAATACTCAAATCTCCAATATCAGTAATAGTGTAAGAATTGACAGGGATGTTTATAATATCAAAATAGAAAGTGATTTAACAACATCACCGATCAACTCTCGTATATTTTACTTCTCTATTTTTAAATACGAGCTGGATACACAAAATGAGATTAATATAATCAGCGACAATACAACAAATAGAAGTTATTTTGCCGAAAACTTTACTTTCGATGTTGGTACAAATATTACCCAGGTTAGAGATATGAGACTATCGTATAATAAAAAGCAAGATAAATTCTTTTTATTAACGGATTTTGCTGATCTTAATAATACAGATTTTTACCATGTACTTGTTTTTACAATAAAAGGTAATAAATTAACAATATCAAAAAACTTTGTTATAAGTCCCGGTAATGATAATCTAACAAGTAATTTTTATAGGTTTAGTGAACTTGTAGATAACTTTACTACTCAGTCGCTCGATTCAACACCAACACAAATAACACAAAATGGCACATTTAACTTCTAGACATAGTTTAACAGTTACATTATCAAACGATGTACCAAATGTAGATAATGTAATATCGTATTTATATGCTATTCAAGGACCTACAGATGTATGTTTCGATATAGATAATATAGATCTAGGTAATGTTGGTATATATTCGTTTACCTTTAATTACGGTGACTCTTCAACAGTTGAAAGCATCTCACCGGTATTCTCTAATGGTCTTCCTGTAGAATTACCGGTAAGCGCTGTAGAACATACCTATTACCAGACTACAACCGCTGCATCCGAGTTAACCGCTGTTGCAACTATCAAATATATGTCTGTTAACGGTGCAGCTCCACTAACAACAGAACATAAGATAGTATTCAAGCAATCACCAGCAAATATGATTGAGAAAAATCTAGAGATTATTAATACACAATTGTTTACTTTATCAGGTGATAATACCCCATTTTTTAATTTAGAGTCTGATGAAAATATCATATATCCATGCGCTTTTTTAGAGATTGATGACCCGGTAATCTTTGATGATAATATATATTTAAATACTGATCCGGAGGTAATTAACTTAAGCGATACGTATTTATATAGTACGGAGATTACATTAGAAAACGACATTACAACTAATGGCCTTTCAGCTTTATCAGGTTCTGGGTTTACCATACAGGGTAAGAGCGGTAATATATATACAGTAGCATTTGGTATATCTGGCCATGATTTACGATATACATATACACAAAATACTACTTCTATCTTATTATCCAGCAATCTAGATGTATATACTGGGTTCGAAACATTACAAAATACTGTTACAGGTCTTTTCGCGCAGAATAATTTAATAGGTACAGAATTTAGCGCAATTACAAAGGATATTGCGAGTATACAATTCTACCAGAGTAATCAGTTACCGCCGGAAGCGACTTTATATACAAATACAACCATGGTTTCATCGACATCGAGCGGGGTTGTGAATAATTTCACTGCGTTTGATTTCACAGATCAAATATATACCTATACATCTAACGCCTACGGCCCGTCTGGATTAATTGGGTTAAGTGCTGTTAATAGAATGAAGACTGACCCAGACGGTGTATTAATTAGAGCTTTATAATAAATAATATTATGGCAACTGATATAAAGATCTCAGAATTAAATGAAATAACGAGTAATAATGATATTAATCATATTATCATTAATGATAGAGAGAATCCCGGTGATGAAGGTATTACAAAGAAGATTAAACTAGAAAATTTTCTAACGCCAAATATAGTCCAAGAAACTAATATCTTAGACAGCGCTGTAACATGTGATAAGATTGAGCCATTAGCTGTAGATTGCACGAGAATAGCTAACAACACAATAACATGCAATCAAATTAGAGAATGCACTATTAATAACCCTTTACTAGATAGTAATAGTGTAGATAGTAGAGTTTTAAATAACGATTGCGGGTTTACAGTTAAATGCTTAACTGTTTGTAACGGCGCTGTTAATATTAACAATGGCTTAAATGGATGCTTAATTGTTGAATCTGGTAGAACAAAACTAAACACTCAGACATATACATGGCCTCAGAGCGAAACGGCAGATCGATTTCTAAAGACTGACGGGGCAGGTAATCTATCTTGGGATCAAGCTGTACCTGGCGAATCAACTGCATTGGTATTTGCGGAAATTATGCCTGTCGGTACAGTCGTACCATGGGCCGGTACAGGTACAGTGCCTGATGATAAATGGTTAGAGTGTAATGGTAACACCTTTAAAGGTTCCGATTACCCGGATTTAAGAGATGCGCTCGGTGATATATGGGGTACCCATGTAGGCGACGATTACTTCCTACCTAACCTTAAAGGTCGTGTAGCTGTAGGCGCTGGTACAGGTAACGACGGTACTGATAGCTGTGCATTTGCGCAAGGTGCTCTCGCCGGTAAGTATAATCATACGCTTTGCATTAATCAAATGCCTAGTCATAGTCATACATTTAATATCGACGCGGATTATGGGTATAGAGATGCACTAGTTAGTCCAGCAAAATATATAGCAGGGCAAGTACATGATTCTCCGATTGGCCCGGCATGTTCAACACTTAATGACCAAAACTATATTAATACATGTGGTAGTAACCAAGCCCATAACAATATCCAACCATACGCGGTAACTCGATATATCATTAAAGCTAAGCCTGACGATATTCAGCAGTTTGATATGAATGTCGGTCCTGGATTATCCGCTCTTAATGCATCAGGCGGTCAAACAGCAAGTATAGATTTATCTAGCTCTGAGATCGGATTAAAAGTATCTGATGATTTCGAATTTGATGGGGCAGGTATACTTACATTAAATGATAATGTATCTGCTTCTAGTATTAGGTTTGACGACGGTACACTGCAAAGCACGTATGAAAAAGCAGCGTTTTATACATTAGAAGTAGCAGGTGCTAATAACTACACTACCCCATCGCAATTTACAGGAAATATTATATCAAAAAGCAGTGAATATTCTAAAGGAACTATTTCCACAGGTACTAATAATAAAACCTACACATCAAATAATTCTTTATTATATACGATGAGCGTTAAAGTATTAGCTAATACGACAGTTACATTATATAATTATGTTAATGATGATGCTTTTTATGTATACGTAGATGGTACGTTAGAATATACCGGTAATACCAACTACAATAGCGCCAATTCCCCTCGTGTGGTTACATTTAACCTTACAACGGGTAATAGAAAAGTTCAGATTGTCAAGAATGATTCTGGTGGTGGTAGCAATTCTTTCGATCTACTTGGCGATATAATTGGTACTAATGTCCTCTTCCTTTCAGGTAACTAAAAAGTCTGAATACTTTTTAACTCTTCTACCTCAGCGCTAAGACGCTTGACCTCTTCGATAAGAACGGGAATAAGCTTAATGTAATCTACTGCTAGATAACCATTATCCCTTTCTTTAACAATAGAAGGTAGTACCTTCTGAACGTCCTGAGCCATTAGTCCTAGATCGGATCCTTCTTTATCTGATTTGTCATTCCAATCGAATGAATAACCAGAAAGACCGTTTATAATACTTTGAGTATTGCAGATTTTATTGAGATTACTCTTAAGATTGCAATCAGATGTAGAATATGCAACTATATCAGCACAGCTTCTTATCTCACCGGTAACAGTTGTAACACCTTTTACGAATAGGTTTATTGAAGTATCTGACTCATCTGCCCCTACATTCAGTGTACCCTTAATTGTAGTATTACCAGTTGCTGCATCCATTGTTACGCATCTGCTACTCGTTGTACCACCTACAAAAAGGTCACCACACGAGACAGTATAGCAGTTATTATCGGATCCAATAATACTCGAACCGGTAATAGTCGCGCAACCGTTTACTGTTGCTGAGCAGCTAGTAAGAATACCGCAAATATTAGCATCGCTACCGACCGTAATACAACTAGTACCGTTAATTGGCCCGTTTACATCAATACCGGTACCAGAGCCTCCGATACATATCGAACTAGGTATACCGAAACTATCTGTTACACTGCATTTATTACTTGTAGTTAGACATTGGTTGCAACCATCAACACTTCCAATGTTAAGTATGTTAGTGTATGTAGCGCTTATATTTTGACCGGTAAATTTAGACATAATAATATTTATTCAATTTACGTAGCTATATACCTAACTTCCGTTCTTGTATATTTTTGATTTGTCAGCTGACCTTGTAAGACAGATAATAGATATTCCTGATAATCTATTACCTTCTTTGTGCATCTATTTAATACTTGAGGTGTAACGACTTCGTTAGGGCCTACAAACATATTATAATCTTTTGCGAATGTCGGGGTAGCTGTTAGTGCAGTTTTACCGGTTGATTTTAAATCATTAAACTGGTTATATTCCAGTAAGAATTTTGACTGTAAGTATGATGAAAATATATCCATATTAAATATTAATTTCTTAAAACTCTTATTAAGTGTTAAACTATTAAAATATTGATCGTTAACTAATATATCATTCAAATCAAATGACCTAAAAAGTTCATTCTCAAGCAGTTTTATTCTACCATTTGCTTCGTTGCATCTTAAAATTTTATCAATCCCGGTAGCAGAAATAAGACCTGTATATTCATGCTGCGGTACATTTTTCTCTAAAATAAACAGCGAATCGTAGTTATTGTTTTCCTCTAATATAGCTGCATCTGATAGTATATCATCTGGTCTTAATAAGCCGTCTGATGTTAGTGACGTTACATTAGTTTTTGCCCAGTTAAATTTACCAATCGGCACGTTCGAACCTACATTAAAATACTTATATAGATTATATGTGGTCATGATATAGTATATATTACTATTGTTTTTCGAGAAGAATATCTTCTTCGGATCCTCGATAGGGAAGAAAGTATTATCATGAGTAGTAGTTGAGATCTCTTGCTTAAAATCCGTAGGTATCTTTAATATTTTATAACTGTTCAGAAGCACATAAAGATTTTTATCAACTGTATTAACTGCAAAACTCACCGGTTCATCATCTTTAATTTCCTTACTAGTAAATCTCCTTTTAAAGGATAAATCTTCACCAAGAACTACAAAAGTTTTAGTGCCTCTATTATAAGTGTATACTTCTCCCAAGCCGTACTCTATTATATCAGCTCCAGATAATATACCAGCGCCTGTAGTATTAATTTCAACTCCTCCTTGATTTAGGTATTCTAGATCATTACCGGTAATTCTTGAATCATTCACAAGAGGATCGATATATAATCTATATATCTGGTTATGGTGAGTATCGCTTACAAATAAGAGGTCCTTACCGTTTGTGGTTATATCAGCAATAGAATTATAAGGTCTTGTGTTAAATCCATCTACGAAGGCAGAGGAAGATCTAAAGGTAAAGGTTGTATTGATATCTACATTAGGGCATGTAAATGTATATAAGGCGCTAGCTGTAGCGTAAATTGATAGAAAGCTACTTGGAGTCGTTTCTACTGGTCCTAATTTTTGAGGTATCACTTCAATTCTTATTACGTCCTTTAATCCATCAGCAGTCCAATCTAAAGAGTAATTAGCCCGTGTAGGTGGAGTAACATTTAATCCAAAGCTATAATCATTCTGAGCACTTGTACCAATAAATCCAACAAACCCTTCAGGTAAGTCATTCGTCTGAGTTGAGGAGAAATTAAAAAGCTCTAAATAATTGCTATTGAGTTTTTTAAGCTTCTCGTTTATACTATTTTGATTTATAAAATCTCCTGGTTCAAACTTCACATCTGATTCCGAATATGGTAGTAGCAACTCCTCTATAGGTATTCTATTAAAGTATAGTTTTTCTTTGACAAAATTACCGAGAGCGTTATCTGATATATCAAGAAAGCTAGAGTTAGATGTAATCTGTCGCCCGCTGTAAAAGTTTCCGTTCGTTACATTATAATAACCTGTATATGGTACATCATTTAAGGTGAGTATATTACCAGTTGTATAGTTGAATAGAGTTTGCTCAATCATTTGATAATATTATTTAATACTATAACTACGAAGTATAAACCGATGCAGTAATATAAATAATTATATATGGCAGACACCGGTATTAGAATAAATGAAATCCCACGTGATAGTGAGTTGAACGATGGTGATTTATTACACGTGTATAAGGATGTTAATGGTGTGTTTAAATCCGTCTCAGCACCTGTTGAATCTATAGCTTTTAGAGGACCGAAAGGCGAACCTGGCCAACCAGGTGAAGATGGTTATGAGGGCGGTACAATAGCTCAATTAGTTGTATATAGGAGAATCGACCCGACGACGATATCAAACGGTGCAGTTGATCTTCTCAAACCCGGGTACGGTCAAAACGATGACGGTAGTTATGATTTTACGAATAAAGTATTTACTCCTCCACAAAACCCGCGGTGGTATAAAAATGTACCTCCTGTTGAAGCGGGGAAGGAAGATTACGTTCTATATTCAGCGAGCGGCGTAGCTCAAATTATAGGTACAACTGGTATTGATAACAATATATTGTGGTCAGATCCAGAGCCTGATGGTATACAGGGGTTACCTGGTTCACCAGGTAAATCAACATACCAAGCTGTTATATTTACAAGAAGCGCTACCGTACCACCTACCCCTACAGGCGGTACGTTCAATTTTGGAAATGATGAATTGACACCACCGGAGGGTTGGTTTATAGATGTAGGTGGTGATCTAGGACCAAAACTTGGTAATGGAGCGACTGACGATGAAGAGGCTGTTTATCAGAGTCTTCAATTATGGATGTGTAATCATCAATTCTCGATTGTAGGGGATGAAGGCATTGGTACAGCTGGTCGCTGGTCGTCGCCTCCAACGAGATTTGCTTCAGATGGTGCAGACGGGTTTTCAACATATTTTGGTTCGATTTATAAGAGAACAAATGAAGTAGGTCTTGTAAGTTTTACTGATAATATTTCTGAAGGATTAAATTATATGCCTAGACCCGGTGAAGGTGACCCTACTAAAGGCGGTGAGTATGATTTTAGATTAAACAAGTTTATACTGCCAGATGGGCCGGGCGAACAATTTGAAGGGTGGACTGAAGAAGTACCAGACGACTATAAAGTTGCCGGGCGCTCATCAGATTTATGGGTATCTCATACAGTCGCATCCGCGCGTAGTAATTTTATTGGCAATGAACCGGTTAGAGATGACTCTTTAAAATGGACATGGCCTAAAAAAGTTTCTCAAGCTACAATTGACGGTAATCAAGGCAATGCAGTAGCTCAGGTAAAAGCATATATTCGCTCCGTCGGTGATGCTCCGCTTGTAACGTCTCTCACTGCTGCTGAGTTTAATTTTCAAGATAAAATACTAAACTTGCAAGGCACAGGCTGGTCGAGTGAGCCTTATAAATCAACTTTAGAGGATAGTAATGCAGATTATGGTCGTGATTTCTTATATGTAGCTGTAGGTGTAGCAGAATCAGTCTATAATCCAGAGACTGCTCAATATCCAAATGATACGGATATTCAATGGGGTGATCCTGTCCCAGCTCCTGACGACGGTGAAGTTGCGGTATCTACATACCTCGCACAAGTTTATACGCGATATAGCGGTAGTGAAGATATACAAGTCGAAGGCTATATACCCACCGGTGGGTCATATAATTTCGGTGAAAATAGCTTAGGTCTACCGTCAGATCCAAATAGTGAATTAACATGGTCTTCTACTATACCTGCAGGTGCAGGTCAGATATATGTTAGTCAGCGTAACTTTAACGTAAGAGGTAACACTGGTACAGATGTGGCAGATTCTGATAACCCATGGTCGATACCTGCTATACTAGCTTATGATGGTGTCGCTGGGTTTGATGGAGTAACAAACACACGTATAACTCTTTACTACGGCTCGGATACTCAATTAACAGGTAATAATATACCGACTATACCAGCCGATGTTAATATAGCTGTTGATCTAGATAGGAATTCATCGAATTTCGGTAATGTACTTAGAACAGAAATAAATGGAGAGGCTATAGATGTTACATCAGATCATAAAATCTTAACGAAGAACGGTAATAATAACGTTGATACTGGCTGGAGAACGGAGATGCCGGATAATGACTGGATATATAGTATACAGGCTTTAGCTTCTGATTCAGATGAAACTGATAATAACTATATAGATATAATTGCTAGTCATGAATGGGGTGAAACGGCTCCGTTCCGCAAGCCTGGTGGGCAGGGGTTAACTGGTCTAGCAACTTCAATAGTAAGTCTATATAAGAGAACATCATCATCAAGTACACCATCACCATCAAAACCTACTGGTTCATTTAGATACTACCTTGGTGATGAAGGTTCAAATAAGAGAGGAGAGTTAATCGAGATAGAAAGTGCAGATAAGCAAGGATGGTCACTTACTGCACCGTCATATGACGGTTCAAATCATTATCTCTGGCAGATTAATGCAACTGCATCGTCGAGAGATAATTACGATGTTATACCCGATACGGAGTGGACATCACCTATTATATTTTCTCAAAACCCGTTTGATTTAACTGAGACAACTGTATCTCATATAGTACAGGCGTATATAAGGTCGAGCGTGGTACCTAATACAAATCCTGGTACCTGTACAGTTAATCTATCTGGTGAGACAGCTGGTCAAATTACCGGGGGATTGCTAAATGGTTGGAGTGACGTGATACCCGATGGCGATCAGCAAGTATATATTGTACATGCAACCGCCAGTGGTAGCGTGTCAAATATAAATGACATCGATACCATAGCAGCAAACGAATGGAGCGCGCCTGCTAAATGGGGTATTGTCGGTGAGCGAGGATTACGAGGCGCGTCCGGTGGTATAGGTAGACCACTTACTCTTTTCAAGAGAACCGATCTTACTCCTGTTGCAGGAGAGTTAGATTTACCTACATTAAGTGGTACGTATGATTTTGTATCTGATAACTGGACCTTTGGTACTTATCTATCAAATGGCAACGAAGGAACGATAAACGGCTGGTCCTATGAACTACCTAGTAAAGATACTACAGATAGAGTATTATGGCAAACATTTGCGACAGCAATTAGTACACAAGATTCAAGCTCTGATATAATATTAAGCGATGACTGGTCTTTACCGAGAGCAACATCACAAGACGGTGCCGTCACACCGATTTATTCAACAGTTGAAAATCCAACTACAGTAGCGCAGTGTTCGTTAACACAAACTAATTCCGATTTTGCGTTTATATCATTCTATAATTACCCTATTGCCGATATTAGCAGCCTAACTGATAATGTTATTGAGGGGTTAGTATTTATAAAGATGCTTGGTCAGGATGGTACATCCATTAACATTAAAGATAGTCTGGATTCGGTAGATAATCTACCTTCATCAAATAATTCACAAGGCGATTCATATCTGATATCCGGTGACCTATATGTATACAATGGAACTGAGTTCGTAGACGCCGGTACAATACAAGGCCCGTCGGGCTTAAAAGGGGAACCCGGGGCTGATGGTAGTAGCTCTTACCTACATATTGCATATGCAGATGACGAATTTGGTACTAACTTTACTACAGATAATACGCCAGGAGATCGATCGTTTTTAGGTACGTATACGGATAGTACTGAACTTGATTCTACTGATCACGACGATTATACTTGGGTAAAAATTGTAGGTAAAGATGGATCAGCCGGTCGACCTAATGGATGCGAAGCGGTATACGGTTACGGTAATTTTGAAGGACCGTCTTCTATTACATACCTTGAGGATGAAAATGTCTTGCAGTTAAAGGGAGAGACTGATACGACTGTAGGCATGGTGTATCCGGCTTTTGATGTTAGTGATGGTCGTAAGCTTAGATTTAATATCACATATAAGACTCCTGATACACCTGCTTCAACAGGGATTTATATACGACTATACGAAGCAACAACTGATCTCGCTGAGGGGAAGGATAGAGTCGGGCACAGATCTGGCGGCGATGATCATAATTCATCTCTCATACAGCAGTATAACCGCCAACATCTCTCAAATGGTAACGATGCATCGTATATAAAGATCACCCCATCTGGTAGTGATCTTGAAAACGGCCCCGTACCAGGTGAGTATACAACGAGAACTATTGAATATACTCCTCAGTCAGGTTCCAGATATGTAAGTTTAACTATTTTAAATTGGTCCGGTCTAGGTACTAAGAGATTATGGGTCAAGCCAGTCATAACAACTGTTATCGGTGAAAAAGGGGATGCAGGTGAGCATGGTTTGACCTCTCGTATTGTTGAGATATTCCGAAGTGTTCCTCTCACACAATCAGCTCCATCATCGCCAACTGGAATTGCTTCATATAATATTGCTGATGGTAGTTTATCTAATATACCGAGTGGGTGGAGTGTAGCTGCGCCTGACGCGACATCTGGTACTAAGATATACAGATCTACTACATTAGCGACATACAGCGCAGATAGAACAAGTGGTACGATAAATGTATCTGACTGGTCTGATGCAAAAGCATGGTCTGTAGGTGCAGGTAGAACAGCTCCGGTAGTCTCAAGACTTGCTAATTACAAGTATTTTGATAGTAATTACAGTACATCTAATAATAGTCAGTCACCTACTAATGCATACTACTCATTTAGACAGTCGGGCGGCGAAAGCGGCGATTATAATAACGGGTGGGGCCCGGGGGTAACGACGTCGACTGCTCCTATAACTGATATTAAACAGATATTATTTAATATAAGAGGGACCGATAATGTTGATTATACAGATTTCTGGAAAGGTTTTGATACAGCGAGTGAATTATTATGGAAATACGGTTCGAGTTGGATTATATTTAAACGTACAGAGCAGGTAGATACGGCTGGTGTTTGGACTGGTGTTAGAGTTGAAGTTATTGATCATTCTGATGATATTAACCAAATTAAAGACCTACCCGGGTTTCATACTTCGCAAGATGACCCGTTAGAAGCAGATGTAGTTTTCGGGTATACACCGACTATTATAAGAGAAACTGTATTCTTGCACAAGAGAAGTGGTGCTACAGCTCCTGGAAAACCAACAAGTAATCTTGTATATAACTTTAACACGAGCTCATTTACAGGCGCACTAAATAGCTGGACGGTAGATGTACCTAGCAGTGGTGGTAAATATCTATGGCGTATACAAGCTACAGCTGATGCTAAGTTAAATATCGGCGATGGGGTATATAAAGACGATATACCATCGTCTGAGTGGTCATCTCCTAGAATATTAGCGCAAGATGGTATCGACGGTAGTGTAGGTAATACATATTTTCAAAAATTCTTATATACACGTACCTCGACGAGTGCGCCAGATTTAAAAACGAACTGGGTAAGCGGAAATAAACCTAAACAGGTACAGGTCACAGTCGATGGTACCGGGGTGAGTGAATCGATTGGCGATGTTAAATCCGGATTTCGTTCTAATCTTACTAGTACATATGGAGTTGTTTGGTCGGAAAGTATACCTGATGAAAGTAACGGTCAATTCCTATGGGTAACAGTAGTACCTGTAACATCATCTAATACATCTACTAATTATATTACTATAAACAGCTCGCAATGGACGGAGCCAGTTTTACTAACAAAAGATGGTGTAGGTCTCAACTCTGCAACAGTTCGCCTATATAAAAGAACATCAGGAAACGTGCCAACTGGTGGTGTAACTAATAATAATTTAGGATTTAAAGTTAACGGGAATCCAAACCCGAGTAATAAACCTACTTTCACATATAACTTCTCTAACGGTAATATAGATAATAAGAATGTTAATATGAATGGATGGTCTCGAAATATACCAGAGACAGGAGGATCGACACTATGGGTTTCACGAGCGGTCGCATCTAGCACCGGTACGACTGATAATATACCATGGAGTGAATGGCAGGTTCCGGACAAGTTAGTCACAGACGGTACATCGTTAATTTTTATAGGTTCTTTCGCGACCCGGACTGCTTACAAAAACCACATTAATAGCAATTATGATGGTATACCACCGTATAATTCGTATCACATAGAGACAGTATCTGGGAGAAATGTTTCATATCTATACATAGGCGGTCAGAATTTAACCGATAAGAATAGTAATTCTAATTTTCAACAGCTAACAATTGACGGTGCGAATGGTACGAACGGTCAAGATGGATTATCATTCGAGTTTAAAGGTATTGTAAATCGTATAACCGACGTCTCGAATCCACAAGTAGGTGATGTATATCGAGTAACAGGTAGTAATAATAGTGAACAGGGAGATCCACGTGATAATAGTGCACCGGCAATTCTAGTTTATAAGAATACAGGATGGGCGGTATTGACTACTGATGGATCTCCTGGAGCTGATTCGACAGTCCGAGGACCGAATGGTAATAGTGTATTTATAACCTATAGCTCTAAGCTTACTACAGATAAACCAACTAAACCGGCAAATAGTAGCAATGGGAATGTAAGTGGCGTGTGGACCACAACACCTAGTGGTAATACACGGTATAATTGGATGTCGCAAAAGATAGCTCAAAATAATACTAGTGGTGCATGGGGCCCACCGATTCAGATATCCGGTGAGGATGGCGAAACTGGGTTTAGAACACTCGAAATAGCGGTATATAAGAGGTCAGAGGTTAAACCAGGAACTCCATCTGCCTCGGGCAATAATAGAGGAGCTTACGATTTTTGGAATAGAAGATTATTACCACCGAGCGGCTGGTCTAGTACTATAAAAAATGCCGGTATTGATCGTGAAAGCTCAACCGTTCCGAATGATCCTAAAGATTCATACGGATATGAATATAAATACGCTCCCGGTCATAACTGGAATAACTCAAATACATGGGATGTATTGAGAGTTAACAATAGTAGTAAAGCTAATTTACCATTGTGGAAGATGGAAGCCACAGTATCTGTAGTAGCAAACACTTCTAATATCGGTCAAATCGATGCAAGCATATCGTGGTCACCACCAGCAATTCAAGAATTGAACGGCGTCGATTTAATTGATAATTCCGTTGATGTTGATAGAGTATATCGAGCGGTAAAAAATGGCGGCGGAGTAGAAAAGATAGTCGCAACTGATAGACAGGATCCGCCGCAATTGCTGACACAGGCTGCGTATGATGCTTTATCTAATATAGGGGATCCAACTCGATCTCAATATGGATGGACCAACAACGCGACACAGGGCTATGACACAGTTCATGATGATACTCTTTATATAATCTTCTAAAAATAAGGTAATATTAAGAGATTGTATATATCTAAACAACCGTTATAAAAGCCTGTTCGCCAAAGCTATCAAATAATACCGGTTGTAATTTTGTTGTAACTTCAATTGCCCCGCCTTCACCAGGATCAAATACATTGCTTGGGTTATTATTACTACCGGGCAGTGAAGGTTGAAGTTGCGGCAATACATTACCACCTGTCTGTTGCTCATTACCTATACTATAATCAAATTCAACATCAGATATATTAACTGTAGCTGGTAAGAATCTCGATATTCTTTTCTGTAAAGCGTCTGTTATAACAGCCTGTTCTTTTAAATTAAGATTACCATTTTTAATTAATAGCTTTATTTTATTGCTTAAATTACCTGGAATTTTATATGTATAAAGGCTATTAATAGTTTCGGTGTTATTGCGCGCTGATGTCGTAATATCAAAATTAACACTATCAATATGATCAGTGCAGTTAAGATATAGATACTTCAAAATATCAATATCCAAAGTGGTATCAAAAACATTTATATTACCTAAGATAGCGTTTCTTGCTAAACTAACGCTATTGGGCTTATAATCTAGTATCGAACCAGTACTAAAGTTAGGGGCACCGATATAGAAATTATTATATAGATAATTTTTTAGAGGTTTTATACCAGCATTTATTGTAAATGCTGTTGTTTCAGTCCCGTCGATAAACACTCTAACCATACCTGTTACTAAATCTAAATCTAGACTAATACAATTATGACCGTCGCGTATACCTTCAATAATATGTACACTACTATTATCTACTAAGGTAGCGCCTGTACCTATATAATTAACATTCCAGTTACCGGATTCAAAACCAGACCACGGTTGATTGAAAGTATCCCATGGGTTCTTTTCATCTTGTGCAGCCTTTTCATTATCAAATCTACTTACAAAACAAAATTTATCTTCATACGTTTTAAATGTATCTTCCAAACTATGTAAATTTGTAGGACTCGTAAAACGACCTGGAGCCTGTTCATGTGCCCATCCGATATCAGTTGATGATATACCTAACGAATAGGTTGATACAGTATTATTTTCTGTAGTTATAATTTTATCTACTATTAAATTAGAATTAGCATCTAATGAAAATACTACTGGGTTAACAGTATAATCTTCTGATATAAAATCAATTTTATAACCGGAGACGGCAGAGGTTGATAAATTTATGGTAGATAATAGCTCCCTCTCGGTATTAAAAACATATAGCTTATCAGATTGGACATACAACTTATCATCAAACGCGTTTATATCCCATATACGACTATTTACAGAATTAATTGCATTAAACTGCTCACCGGTATTATATTCTGTAAATAAGACAGATGATCCGTTAGCGGCTCCTTGCCCGGTAGCTGCGCTTAACGAAGCAGCGTATATACCATCAATATTAACGCCTTTTGTACCTGAAATAGCGCCTATAGGTGTACCTACAGCTGATAATACACCTGATTCCCCAGTACTAGGAGGGAGTAGATCTATCGAGAGAGTCTGTAAATCTAAGTTAAATGTAGCAGTTGGGCTGAAGAACATTGCTCTTGAACCAACCCCGTAAAACACTCTTGATGTATAACCACTAGTAGCTAGTTGAACAGCTAATGAATGTGACGATTCTCTTATTATATCGCCATTATAATTAACCCTTAAGATTTTAGCACCGTTGCTACTTTCACAAATCAATACCATGTCCCCGCTCTGCGTCATATAACATACATCATTAATTGCAGAAATTGAATTAAATGCAGTTGTTCTTACCAAATTAAAATCATTATCATAATATTTTAATGCATTACCGTTAGCTAGTATTACAAATGGTGTAAAGTAAAAGTTTTTTATAATTGATATACCTGTATTATATAAATTTCCAATTAATTGATGAGCTTTAGTTGCCTGTATACTAGGTGTATTTAGGCAAAATGACATAGACAATGCACCTTGATCTGCATCCAAAAGTGAGGGGAATGTAAACTCATCGTATACGGTACCATCAAAAAATATCGTATTCTGATTGGTAATAATGCTTTCTGTTTTAGTACTGTTTATATTAAAGTTGCTCTTAATAACCTTATCCGTTAAACCCATTAAGGTTTTTGAAACATAATTCTTACCAATGCGCGCGTAATAATATGCGTTGTTTGGTTCTATTGACATTGTACTTACGATATCATAATAATACATATTATTATTACCGAGACCGTACGAGCTAGATATATTTTCTATTTGAGTAGTGTACGGATTAGCTGTACCGCTCAACGCTACTAACGGTGTACTAAATTTAGGTAAGTAATAACGATCGTACCATATACCTTTATCGTTATCATCATATAACCAGCTACATAAAAAGGTACCATTCTCTTCATTTCGGGTATTTAAGTTTGACTCATCTTGCAATTTATATATACGATCGCTATAGTATGGTGAGCCAGCAGCGTAAGCTCCAGCAGCTTGAAAATTAGCGTCATTTATATTAATACTTTTAAAAGGAGTTATATTATCAGGTATTACAAATTTGGTATATTTATCCGGATCGAATTTAAATTCCGTTGTATAAAAATTATATCCAAGTTTTAAATTCTCGTCAGATACTTCTGATGTTTCGTTATTCAATATACTTGTATAGTATCGATGCTGTTGAGGCAAAGCAAATGGTAATCTTTTATTGACGTGATTGTTATTTGATATCTGATTTTTGAGATTAAAGTAACTTAGTTGACCATATATATTGTTACCTGATAGGTAATTTTCCTCATAGTTATTATATAGTAAGAAATTATATGACTGATCAGGTAACGAGACTGATGAATCGATAGCGGTACCTGATGTGTAATATACAAATGTGTTGCTATAATCACTATAGCTAGTATCAATAGTGTTATAATTTTGAATAGAGAATGATGATCCTGAAAGAGCAGCAGCATCGAACCCGGATATGGCTGTTAGTCTCGATGACGTTGCCCCCACGATATACTGAGTTTCTTTAACTGCTGTGTTGGTACTAACATTGGTATCACCATAAAAAGAGATCATAGCTGTATTACCATCTAAAACTATGTCAAAGACAGCTCTCTTATCTAGATTACCGTTTAATGTATCGAATACTACATCTGGGTAGATCGTCTGGTTTACTCCTCTCTGTACAAGGTATTTTTTATAAAGACCATCATATGTCCATATCTGACATATATTACTATTATCATTTCCACTACTAAGATCGATGACGAAACTCTGAGTAGTAAAAGGATTAATATCTGCTGCAGAAAAAGCCGATAGTGTGGTTTGAGATGATAAAGATGTATTATTTTTTGAAATGGTTAGATACTTATTATCGTCATTATTAAATTTGATAGTTGTTATAAAACTATTGTTTATGTTTTGATCAAAATTTAAATCAAAGATCTCTGCTTCTGTCTTTGTATCTGTAAGATAATTAGATGTATAATTCTTATTCTTTACATCATTTATATTTGTGAGAAACTCATATTCAAGGAAGCTACCACCTTGCTGCGAACTATACTTTGCAGGTACACATAAATCTAGACTTCTA
>Ga0233399_1000186_pt1 | contig 27079 bp, 28 predicted proteins | sample 43DmetaG_FD_182698 | JGI IMG/M metagenome (GOLD analysis project Ga0233399, IMG submission 182698) | Seawater microbial communities from Monterey Bay, California, United States - 43D | ecosystem: Environmental > Aquatic > Marine > Coastal | place: USA: California | collected 2016-11-08 | reverse complement strand
AAGTAAAGTAAATAAAATTGTTATTCTAGGTGGTGGAGCCGCAGGTTGGTTCACTGCTGGATATTTAAAATATAAAAATCCTGATATCGATATCACATTAATAGAAAGTAAAAAGATAGGCATCATCGGTGTTGGCGAAAGTACTATACCTCAACTTGGTGACTTCTTTAAAGAAATGGGTATCGAAGAACGTGACTGGATGAGTCATACAAATTCAATATACAAACTAGGTAATAAGTTTGTTGGTTGGAATAGAGAAGGTAACAGACACCATGTTACTAATCACTGGAACTGTTCTAAGTTTGAAGAACAATATTTTTCATTCTCATTTGCTTTACCTGAAAAACATTTAACAACAAGTTTCTATAATCAATTACAAACAAAAGATTTCTTTACTAACTCAAAAGGTAATCCTGGTGTAGATGATAAATGGAATGATTACTGGTTACAGTTATGCCGTGATGGTAGAAAGAACTGGTGGGAAATGTCTGAGGATATGCAAGAACAAACATATCTAATGGACATGAATAAAGCCCCATTTGATATGGATGATAATATTCTTGTTGGTAACTGGCAGGCAAAAACATATCATGTAGACGCAGAAAGATTTCCAGAAGTAGTTAGAGATAGAGTTGCATTGCCTAATGGTGTAAAGCATGTTTGGGGTCATGTAAAAGATATTGTAAAAGACAATGAAGGTTATGTAGAGAAATTAGTATTAGAAGATGGATCAGAATTTGAAGCAGATTTATTCTGTGATGCAACTGGCTTCAATCGTTTACTAACGGGAACAATGAACAATGGTTGGCATGATTATGACCATATCTTTACACGTGATGCGATTGTAGGTCCAGTAGAATACAAAGATGTTTATTCAGAGTTTAGACCTTATACACAATCATATGCAGGCGATGAAGGTTGGACATTTATTATCTCACTATTCAATCGTATGGGTTCAGGTTATATCTTCGATAGAACTGAGATAAGTCCAGAAGAAGCCAAAGAAAAGTTTATGAAGTATTGGGACGGGTATAAGTTTATTAAAGAACCAAGACATATTACATGGGAGTCAGGTCGTATGAAAACTCCTTGGAATAAAAATGTAGTTGGTATCGGAATGGCTGGTGCATTTGTAGAACCAATGGAAGCCAATTCATTGTATGTTGCACAGGCATGTATTCAGTTAGTGCATAGACTTATCAATCGTTCTAAAGATACAGTAATTAGTCCTTCACAAATTTATGCATATAATAGAAACATGTGCCAATTAGAAGATGGTATCGCAGACTTTATTGCATATCATTTTACTCTATCAGATAGAGAAGACACACCTTTCTGGCGTAAACAAAAACAGTTAGGTATTGAAAGAAATCATAAAGAAGCATGTTGGAATGAATATAATAGACCTACAAACCATATAGGTAATGGTGTGTATCCAGACTACATGTGGGCTATGTTAGCAGTGTATTTGAACAAGTTTGATGATAGTGTCAAACTAAATACTAGGAAAGAATTAATTGAAAAAGCCAATATCATGTTTGAATACTGTAATAAAATGAGTAAAGAAAACGGTAAGTATGCACCACATGCCTATGATTGGCACCGTAAGTTTTTATTTGAAGGGAAAGATTACAAGCAAGTATTAAAAGAGGCACTGGCCAAAGCATCTAGGAATATTGCGTAATGGAATATAAGTATAAGGTTACTGTAAAAGTATTCACAATGCTTTTAATTGCATTGATAGGTATACCAGCTTACTTTATATCAGGTGGTTCATGGCAAATGGCATTGTTATTTACATTGTACGGTTGTCTAACAAATGCATTATCACAAATTGCTTATCATAGATGGTTATGTCATGACCAATTTGTTCCACACATTGTAGGAAGAATTGCAATGCTTTATAGTATTGTTATTAGTGCAAATGGTAATCCTATTCATTATGTATATTCACACTTAAATCATCATAAACATTCAGATAAGGAAAATGATACACACAATCCTAAAGAACTAGGATTTTTTAAAATGTGGTTAGGTTGGTACAACACACCAACTGATTATATCAGCATGAGATTTTTATTAAAGAAACGTGATGTTGTTTTTATTAGTAAACACTATTGGAAACTATATGCATTGATAACTATTATGCATTTTGTTATCACTCCTTGGTTAGTTGTCTGGCAAGCATTTAACTTTACTCATATGTGGTTAGCACTGAACTGGTTAAACTTTGCGGCACATGACGATGGTCCAAGAAAGCTAGGTGGCTTTTCAAACATATGGATGATGGGCGAAGGATGCCATGATATACATCACAAGTATTCTAGTAGATTAGATATGTCTCATGACGATTTAACAGATTGGGCTGGCAAGTATTATATACCAGTATTGTTGGCTAAAAAATGAAAGTATTAGAAGAATTCACTGGTGTAAATGGTTATGAGTTTAGAACTGTAGAATATGATCCTTCTCAACTAGATAAGTTGAAAGAGTTTTGTGTAAAATGCGGTGAAGAAGGAAACAAAAACAATGCAAGTTTAAAAGCATTGAAGTTTGGTAAATGGGGTGCAATGGAATACTGGACATTCGTGTATCATAAAGATGATATAATTGCTATGTCAGGTGCTCATTATTTGCCTCATATACATGATAAATGTTTTTATGTTAACTATCGACTTGCTACACTAAAAGAGTGGAGGTTAACATGTGGGTCTAGAGGAAGACCTACACAAATGACAAACGAATTTGGTTTTGGTAGAATGATACCATGGCAGATAGATTGGGCACTAGAACAAGGTGCCACATTATGTGTAAATACAACTGTAGGTCCCCCATTTGAGGACAATACAGGAACTATGCATAAGATATGGAAGGCGGCTAAATGGATATATCCTCAGCAAGGAAAGTTAACTATGATATATGAAGATTTTCCACTGTACGGAGTTAAGCAAGATGTATACCGTTATAACCTTCGTGATTTTGCTACACTAGAACCTATAAATTATGGAGTAAACGTTTAATGATAAAAGATTTAATATTGAAATTTGATTATGGTTGGAGAATGAGAGGACTTTGGCTTGTACTACATGTCATTTCAATTTATAGTGCATTTATGGCACCACAGTACATTGGTTGGGCATTACTATTTGCAGTAATGGCAACTGCCGTAGGTGGATATGCGGGTTGGCATAGACTATGGGCACACAAAAGTTATAAGACAGACAATTTCAGAAAGTATCTTTTATTATGGTTAGGTATGTATGGATGCACAGGTAAACCAATAACAGTATTAGCTGGACATAGATTACATCACAAACATTCAGACGAAGATAAAGACATACACAGTCCTAAACATCATAAATGGTGGCAAAATGCATTAGGTATGTATTCTCCTATGCCTATGGAAAAAAAGATGTTTAAAGATTTAGTTATGGATCCACAAGTTAGATTCATGCAGAGATATTATTTCTATCTTATCTTTGGAACAATGGTAGTATTAGGTCTTATTAATCCATTATTACCAGGATTCATTGTTGGATTTACAGGAGTATATATGTTCTGGGCAGGTACATTTGGTATTGTACATGTTGCACATGTATTTGGAAGTAAAGACCACGACACCGGTGATGAAAGTAGAAACCAATGGTTATCAGCAATAATTACAATGGGTGAAGGCTGGCATAACAATCATCACAATAATAGTTTAAGTTATACCACTCAAGAAAAATGGTATCAAATCGATCCAACAGGACTTATCATTAAATATTTTATAGCAACGGACCTAAAGCATGACAGTATATATTAATAGTGTATCAGCATTTACACCTTTTGGTAACTTAGAACAAACTTGGAAGTCTATTATAGATAATAAAGTTTGTTACGGACCAATTACAAAGTTTGATCCTAATGCAAGTAGGTATACAAGAAGTAAAGTTGGTGGTGAGTTTCATTTCAATGCAGAAGATTATCCCATCATTACAGAAGCAGAACGTGATAGATTACCAGAGCATATGCAATGGGCGTTAGCACTAGCAAGTGATTTAGATTTAGAAGGACTTGATCCTAAACGAACTGGTGTAGTTGTATCTCCAGGCTTTGTAGTATACTTAGATGCACTAAGAGCCAACAGAGAAAACACTGACGGAATATATCATTACTGTCCTGATATGTCCGCACACAATATCAATATGAAATATGGATTTACTGGTGCTAGTGCAATGGTTACGACCGCATGTAGTACAGGAGTTTATAGTGCGATATGGGGTGCCATGATGATTGAAATGGGTATGTTAGATAACGTTATTGTAGGTGCAGTAGACCAAACTATATATGAAGATGCGTATAAACAAATGGGAAAACTAAGAGCCTTATCAACCAAATATAATGATACACCAGAGGTAGCATCTAGACCTTGGGATACTAAACGTGATGGATTAGTACTAAGTGAAGGCGGTGCGTTATTCTTACTGAGTAATCAAAAGACAGACAAAACGATATGTAAGATTGATGGGTATTCTATGAATAATGATGCATATCAAACTGTCGCACCTAATCCAAAAGGTGAGCATGTAGAACAATGTATGAAAGATACACTCAAGGGTAGAACTCCAGGATTAATCAATGTACATGCTACAAGTACACCAATGGGAGACTATGCAGAATTAGACGCAATCAATAGACTAGGGTTACAAGATGTTCCAATTTGTGCTAATAAATCTCAACTAGGACATCTTATGGGAGCCGCTGGTGCAGTTGAATTAGCAGTGTCTATAATGTCTCTAAAACATGCTATTATACCGCCTACGGTGAACGTAGAAGAGGTTTCTGAGGGATATAGTCCAAACATACGTAGTAAATCAGAACCACATCAAATATCGTCTGTATTGTGCAATTCCTTTGGTTTTGGCGGTACTAATGCTAGTATTCTTATTAGCTAAAAACTTGACAGAATCAAGAATCGTGTTATTATATATACATAATGAAGGCGAAAGGTATATCAAAAATGAACACAAACACTCAAACAGATAAAGACCCTAAAGATTTAGATTCTTTAGTTGACGACCTTTTCGCAAAAGAAGGTATTGAAGTAGATGAGAACTCTGAGGAACCGGTAATATTCGAATACACTAACAGGGAAGTCAAAGAAATGATTGTTTCTGGTCGTGTTAGAATGCTTATCAAACATCCGTTCTTTGGTACACTTGCTACAAGATTGAAATTAGTTGAGGCAGAATGGTGTCCAACTGCCGCAGTTGACGGTAAACATTTTTATTACAACTCAGATTTTTTCAGAACATTAACTCCGGAAGAGATTGACTTTGTAGTTGGTCACGAGGTAATGCACTGTGTTTATGACCATTGTGGTGAAGGTGGTCGATTACTAGATTATAAAGAAGAGGACAGAGATCCTAAACTTTGGAACATAGCCGCTGACTATAAAGTTAATCAGGCTTGTGTTGAAAGTAAAATTGGTGTTATGCCAAAGTCTGCATTGTATGATCCTAAGTATCATGGAAAGTATACTGAGGAAATCTATCAATACATGAAACAAAACAAGGAGCAACATGAGGACAAGCAAACTCTTGATGAACACTTGTTTGGTGATGGTAATGATGCTCAAGGTGGTACTGGTAAGAATGATCCTACTGGTAGAAAAGCACCTATCAAAATTTCTAAAGCTGAGGCAAAACAAATTAAAGACCAGATGAAACAGGCTGTTATTCAAGCGGCTCAAACTGCTGGTGCTGGTAATATGCCAGGTGATGTTGCAAGGCTTATTAAGTCTATGACAGAACCTAAGATGGACTGGAGACAGTTGCTTAACAATTCTATCTTAAGTTTACTTAAAGCAGATTTTACATGGATGAGACAATCAAGAAAATCTAGGTCAATGGGTATCTATCTTCCTGCACAGGACAATGACGAAAAGATTGATGTTTGTATTGGTCTTGATGTTTCAGGTTCTATTGATGATAGTATGATTGCAGACTTCATGGGTGAAGTTGGTGGAATCATGCAACAGTTTCAGGACTTTAGACTTAGAGTTTGGACTTTCGATACTCAGGTATATGCAGAGTCGTTTAAAGAATTTACTCCTATGAATGCAGATGAAATCAAAGACTATAACATCATTGGTTGTGGTGGTACTGATTTCGAATGTAACTGGAACTTTATGGAAGATAATGATATCAATCCTGATAAGTTCGTAATGTTTACTGATGGGTATCCGTTTGGTTCATGGGGTAACGAGGCATACTGTGATACACTTTTTGTAATTCACGGTAACGATAGAATTATCCCACCGTTCGGTGAACACGCCTACTACGAAAAAGCCGCATAAATAACTTTATATATTTCAGAAAGTTTTTTAATGAGTAGTGATACCTTACTTTTAAATGCGGATTACAAACCATTAAGTTTATCTCCCTTGTCAACTCTAACTTGGCAGGAAAGTATTAAACTTATTTGGTTAGACAAAATCAACGTAGTAGAATGGCATAACGATTGGGAAGTACATAGTCCCAATCATACTATGAAAGTTCCAAGTGTAATAGCGGTACGAGAATACATACAACAGGACAGAGAAGGTATAAACTTCTCCAGACGCAATGTATTCATACGTGACCATTATACTTGTCAGTATTGCTTAGATGCATTCCAACAAAAAGAACTAACACTGGACCATGTTATCCCTAGGTCAAAAGGTGGTAAGTCTGGTTGGGATAATATGGTAACTGCATGTAAGAAATGTAACCTTGCAAAAGGTTCTAGAACTGATATAACGCCAGTAAAAACACCAATTAAACCAAATTTCTATAGTTTAATGGCACAAAAGAACTTCACATTATCTATTAGGTATCCAATATGGTTAAATTACTTGGATTGGCCTGAGGAATATGTGAAAATAGTAGCATAAAACTATTGACTTCGCCCTCAGAATTTAGTATAATAGAGTATGAATAGGAGTAAACTATTCGTATATTATATAATATAAAATAACCTAATGTCAAAGGAGTATACACAATGACAGAAGAAAACAAACAATCACAGGCTCCAGCTAGTGCAGATGCGCCAGCAGAAGCGCCTATGGTTACAGTAAATGACCTAGTTAATGTTTACAATATCATTGACTTAGCATCAAAACGTGGCGCCTTTCAGGCGGCAGAACTTTCATCAGTTGGAGCAGTTGCAAATAAAGTGAAGGCATTCGTTGACCATGTCCAAGCACAACAAAAAGCGGCGGCGGAAGCGGCCGGGGAGCAACCGGCTGAAACATCTACGGATGCACCAGCAGAAGGTCAGGCTAGTTAGTAATGACTATAATGACAAAACATATTGGTAGACACAAAGGCACGGGTCAACGATTAACTGTTGTCTTTATGCGTTTACCAGAAGACAAAGACCATGCGTTGGTAGTTTATAGTGACCAGTTGATAGACAAATATCATGATGATTTCATGACGGCAGTTGAGTCACCTGAATGCCAATCAGCAAATAGTCTTTATGAAGGTTTACAACGTAAAGTATTTTGGCATGGAAACCCTATGTTGGATACATTGCACAAAGAAGGGTTCTTGAAAAAAGTTCCTACTTCGGCTGTTGTAATGCAACCAACACCTCAACAACAAGTGGCACTTGATGATATTCTTGGACAAATGGACAAGATTGAATCTGAAAATCCAACACCTGAGGTAAGTGAAAACACTGATACCAATGCAGGTGAAAGAGTTCAGGAACAAGTTGACCAAAGTTTAGGGGAAGATAATAAAGCTATCGCACAAAATCTTTTAATGCAGGCCGTTCTACTTGAAAAGGAAGCAGAAAAGAAACGTGAAGAGGCTGTAAAATATGATCCTTCTCTAACTGAAAAAGCAATGCAACCAGCAAAGCGTGGTAGAGGAAGACCAAAGGGTACAACCAAAGAAGCTATTGCGGCTAAGAGTGAAACGACTACTACATCAGAAGCCGTTTCAAGCGAGGCGTAATCAAATGGGTAAGCGTAGTGAAATTCTTGAGGATATTCTAAAAGAAAGAGAACGTCAGGTCGAACTATCTGGTTCTGAGTATGATGTTAATAACTCTCCTAACGATTGGATTGCAATCGCATCCTATTACCTCTCTCAAAATACTAGGAGAGCAACTATGCTTACCCCACCATCATCAGATGATTTCAAAAATGATTTTATAAAAGCGGCCGCAGTAATTCTTGCGGCTCTTGAACATTTAGAATCTATGAAAGATAAAAAGGATTTATCATAATGGAATATGACCGAGAAGGTGAATTCGATAGAGTTATGGAGGAAATTACTCCAGTAAGTATACCTTCTAACTTTATTAAAAGTATTAGTGTAAAACTTGCAAACGGTTCACAGGTCGTATTGAAAGGTGAAGAATTACTTAACCCACTTCCTGTAGCCAATGATTTCAGTTGGGACAAACTTGTAGAACGTTTTGAAAGTATCGAGGATATTCAAGTATTCATTGATATGCCTGCTATACGTGAGAATGTTGTTATGAATGTTAAAAAGATTTTAGAACAACACTTCAATGAAATGCAAAAGAAAAAGCAGGAGAAAAAGGATGACGATTAGTATGATACTAGCCGCCGATGAATACGGTGGCATAGGTTATAATAACGATTTACCCTGGCCTAGAATTGACTTAGACATGCGTTGGTTTATGGACCACACTAAAGATAATGTCGTAGTGATGGGATCCAGAACTTGGGATAGTTTAGGTATTCACAAACCATTAAAGAATAGAATCAATTATGTTGTTAGTTCACAAGACTTTAAAAAGTTTGACGGTGCTCATGATTCATATGACCCTAGGAAGTATACTTTAGAAAACATCGCATTATCTATTCAATCAAGGCATCCTAAAAAAGAAGTATTCATTATAGGTGGTAAAACATTATACGACCTAGCATATAAGTTTACTGATAGCATATATCTAACAAGAGTAGAAGGTACACATACAGTGGACACTACTGTGGATCTTGAAGGATATTTAGAAAATTTTAAATGCTTACAAAGAATAAAGCATGTAAATCCATATCCACAACCACATTGTCAATTTGAGGTGTGGCGTAGAATTGAGTAGTTTTAATAATCTTTTCGATGGCGATGAAGAACCAGAAACAACTTTTAAACAATGTTCCAAATGCAATAAGGTATTGGAATCTGACAATTTTAGTTGGGGCATAAACTTTGGCATTCGTAAACAAAGACATGAATGTAAAAAATGTGAAAAGCATTTACAAACAGTTAGAGCCAGACTTAGAAAACAACACGTAAGACCTGCTAAAGATTTTTGTTGTCCCGTATGTTTAAAGAACGAACAAGAGTTACAAGGGATAGGCGGAAAGAATCGCAGTGTTTGGTGTGTAGACCATGACCATGATACAGATGAATTCAAAGGTTGGTTATGTCATAAATGTAACAGAACACTTGGTGGATTTTATGACGATATCGATATGTTAAAACGGGCTGTTACATATGTTGAAAGAGTAAATAGAAAAAGTAAAATGAGGAAAAGAAATGGCTAATTGGGAAGAAGATGAATATCTAGATTTATTACATACCGTAATGAATACAGGAGAAAAGCGAGACCAAGAACGAACAGGTACAGGTACTCGTAGTATATTCTTTTGTCATTTAAACTTTGATTTAGAAGCAGGTTATCCGTTATTAACAACTAAGAAAGTAAACTTCAAAGCAATCGTAAGTGAATTACTTTGGTTCTTAGAAGGTTCTAGTGATGAACGTAGACTAGCAGAAATTCATTATGGGGATAAGCGAGAGAATTTAATTGGTAAAAAGACTATTTGGACAGAAAATGCTGACAAGCAAGGAAAAGAATTAGGCTTTACTAATACTGATATAGAAAAGAACTTAGGACCCGTATATGGCGTCCAATGGCGCTCATACAACGGTTCTGGGCGTTCTATTGACCAGATTGCTGACTTAATCAAAGGTATTAAAGAGAATCCACAATCACGTAGACATATTCTTAATGCGTGGAATCCAGCTGATTTAGAAATGATGGCTTTGCCACCTTGTCATACTATGTCGCAATTTTATGTAACAAGTGATAAAAGATTAAACTGCACAATGTATCAAAGAAGTGCAGATTTATTTCTTGGAGTTCCATTTAATATCGCATCATATTCTCTTTTAGTTTATATGATTGCTCATGTAACTGGTCTTAGACCAGGATCTTTTAATCACGTATTTGGTGATGCACATATCTATGAGGATCATTTTGATGCAGTAAAACAACAACTAGAAAGAACTTCAAAGAAGTTTCCTAAACTACATCTAAACAAAGATGTAAAAAATATAGATGATTTTACAATGGAAGATTTTGAATTGATTAATTACGATCCGGATCCTTTTATTAAAGCATCGATGTCAGTTTAGAAACTCTATCCTTATGTCTACCACCTTCAAACTTGGTAGTTAAAAACTTATCAATAATTTTTAATGCATCTTTTGTAGAAGTGAAGTCTGCACCTAGACATAATACGTTTGCATCGTTATGTAGTCTTGCCATTTCTGCTTCTTTAGGAGTACGAACTGTTACTGCACGAATATGTGGATATCGATTAGCCGCTATTGCTACACCAAATCCAGAACCACATACTAAAATGCCTCTATTAAAAACTGATTTCATTTCAAGAGCCAGACTTTTTACTACATCTGGATAATCTACTTTTGTTTTACTATCATAGCAACCGCAATCTAAATATGTCACTATATCTTTAGTTATATCTTTGTCAATAGGAACAATATGTTTCTCTATTGCACATTTTAATTCATACCCTCTATGGTCTGAACCTGTTATTAAATCAGTCATTATATTTTTAACTCCATTCTTGTTTTCTTTGGTAAACTATTCCAAATCTTATCAGAATATCTTTGTGTTATTTCTATACCCGGGTGTGCAAAATAACACTCGTTTATTTTACTCCAACCAATATCACGTGCAAGGTATCTGTTTACTAATTGCATATCAAGTTTTTTAACATCTTTAACACCAAAATGTTCTTTGCAGATACTTATAGTATCTATTTCATGAGAATGCAGTGTATACACATCTGGTATCATACTTGCTACTTCTTGGTAAAGTTGGTCTTTTTGTAGAATGTCTTCGCTTAATAGATAACTAGGTTTTATATCAGGTACAACTTTTCGTATTTCTCCTGTTGAAACTTCCCAGGCAGTTATATAGTAATCTTTATTCTTTGTTTGATATGTTATTCTTGAGGCATCAGTCCATAATATTATACATATTTTTGGATTGTATTTCTTTTTGAATTGTATCATGTTATGTAATATGCCATAATTACTTAAGCCTTCTACACCTAAGTTAATAACGTTACATTTTGTTTTTGATTTGATACAATTTGATATTGTAGATGTCTCGGCTAGTCCAGTACCAAAAATATAACTACACCCAAATACTGCAATAGTATTGCTCCAGTCTATTGTATTAAACTCAGGTCCTCTAAATCCGTCACTATTTAAATCATATGATATCTTTTGATTTGTATAAAACCAAATATCACCTAACTTATTTTTATTTTTTTCGTGTAAGTTTTCTGCATCAGAAGATATAAACTCACCTGAATCTATATTATTGTTTAGAATTCTTGTTGGGAGCATTAGAAATCTATCTCTCTGCCTTTATTTTCCCATGTACCAAATCTGGTAGGTTCTGCACCTTTAGGACCACCTAACTCTGTTGGCATTTCCCATGGTAAAGGCTTAGATTTATCTACTGTTGGTTTAGGTAAACAAAATACTAAATGTGTTCTTAGTATCTTACTTGCATTTATGGCTGTGTGTCTTTTTGTAGTATCAACTTTGTATACTCCGCCATATGGTATTCTACATACTTTATCATCGATAACCATGAAACATTTGTCATCAGTTACTAACGGAATGTGCAATCTTGGTGTGGTATCTTTATGATATGTTAAACATTTTTTCATTCCTAACATCATAAATCTACCTCTAAGGACTCCATATTCTTCGTATAAAGCGTTTACTACTTCACCTATATATGTACCTTTCCATATGTCACAAAGTAGATTAAACACATCTTGTTCTAATACTACATCACGCACTTTAGGTCCTGAGTTTTCGTAATCTTGTTCTGGAAAGTAATTATCCCAATCATATAATAAACTACCACAACTATCAGTTAATTGTTTTTCACCCTCAATACCTTCTCTACATTGAACTGCTATCTGATATTCATTATCAATAAGTTTTTGTTCAATGCCAAGTCCTTTGAACTCTCCTACAAGTCTTTTGTAATCGAATTCTATGTCTAATTTTTCTACACTCATTCAAAGTCCTCGTAATGCTTATCGTGTTCTTGCAAAGCATATGACAAACACAATCTATTAATGTATCCGTCTCTTTCAAAATGATTATCTTTTTCTTTTGTACTAATACCAAAGATAACACTATCACTTGGTTCTATTTCTAGTTCCTTTGCTAACTCGATTTGTTTCTGTCTATATTTATTACACATATAATCAGGACTGAACGCTTTCATTAATTCTGAATGTATTTTCATTCCTGCCATTTGTGTATAAAAATGAGAGTTTAATAACTCTAACGCTGTTTTTTGTTCTTCACGCTTGTACAAGATGCCTGTACGTAACCCTCCTGTTGAGAAAGTCTTACTGAAACTAAATGCTACACTTGATATACAATCGTGTCTTAAATCTAATTCAGGGACTTCTGAGACCCCAAATAAACAACAATCTACAAATATATCTATCTTATTGTCTGTACAATGTTTTATTAATTTATCCCAGTCTGGATATACATTCCCAGTTGCACTAAAAGGATAACTTATTATTAGATTTGAGTTTGCAGGTAGGTCTTCAAACTTATCTATTACATCAATCCCTAGGTCCCTGTGATACGTATACTCGCCTCTGAGTACATGTAATGTCCATGCATTCTCATAGTAGTCACTAAATGCTTCTGTTACACCATTAGTAACTAATCTAACTTTAAACTCATCTAACCCTTTTATTTTAAACTTTTTGCTAGAATGTATCCATTTATCATATTGTTCTATGAATGCGAATTGGTCATGTAGTATTGAAAAATCATAAGAGTCATTAAATATTTTTACAGAACTTCCTACTTTGATAACATCTTCATCTACAATAGCTTTTGCTTTACGAATAGCCTGTTGTCTATTCTCACAATGTCTTGTAAATAAATCTATCTTATCTAATTTTTTCATTTGGATATATTCTTACTGCGGTTCCTGGTGCTCTTTTTGGTATCTTACTATCTGCACTTGATACACAACTTTCTGAAATACACGGCATAGGTTTATCAAATAACTTAAATCCACTTTCGATATAACCTAATGGTTCATCTGCACAACTGTATGAACGTTTAATTGATCCGTCTGGTTCTCTGATAATAATACCTTTGAACCCACTAGTACAATCCCAACCTTTAAACTTATTAAAGTTAAATGCATTAAAACGTTCTGCTTGGTCCATGTACCACTTCTTCCCTGTACTATCTTCGAACTCTACTTGCATAATTGGTGGGACATTTTTATCATCACCATTCATTATGTCTTGGTTCCACATAGTTTTCTTTGGCTTAGGTCTTTGTACTTTTACACCTTTTTCTTTTTGTATTTCGTCTGTGTATGCACGTTGAGGCATACCGTTCTGCATAATCTCTAACTGTTTATCTGTGTACCCTTTAACAACAAAAGAAGCAGTAGGATCAGATTGTGGTTTTAGTGTAACATTGATACCACGTTCATGAAAATACATTGCGTTATCCCAATCTCTATCAAACCATTCAGGTACAAGAACCATATTGATTGTAACTTGTACATCGTGTTCCATACATAATAAAAGTTTATCTGCAAATTCTTCTGGCTTTGCAAACTCTTTATGATAACTTGCTGTGATACTTGCTCTATGAAACTTTGCTACAATGTCACAATATTCTAAAAACCATTTCTCTTTACGAGAAATATTTGAAGTCATGTGTACACTAGTATAATTACAGTTAGGAACATCATCAGCCAGATGCCCCAATATGTCAAGGTATCCTGGGTGGAAGGTAGGCTCGCCCCCACTAAGACTAAAGTGAAAACTATTAAATCCATTAGCACGTGCTTGTCTCTTTATTTCATCTATTGTGGCCAGACATAATTCTGTCGGTCTATGGTCTTTTCTATCACTTCTTGCATAAGGCCAACAATAACTACATTTGTAATTACAGAAACGTCCTAGCAACCATGATACAGAAAACAAATCTCTATATAAAAGTGTACGCTGTCCTACTTTAACAATATCATCATAAGGTATCTTAGTAAAATCATACTGCGACCAATAGTTAGAATCTTTTTTAATGTCATCAGTCATCAGTAATCTACCTTATATTTTAACATTGCATTATACAACTCAGGTAATTTATCCTGCATACTTTCACCTCTAATATTATCTAGCTTACCATTATATTGCCAGAATTTCTTATTGTTTTCTTCTGTGAACCAATCTTCATCATACATGAATTTGATATTACTATCTAGTAGCTGGTTCATTTTATCTATAGCCCATTCTTTATTAGCAGGTTTAATCATACCCATTGCCATTGGATTCTTTTTAGCTAATATATGAAAGTCTATATTGTTTACCATATCATTTTTAAACTCTGTTCTAAACGCTTCCCATTTATCTCTTACTTGGTCTTTAACATCTACTGGTAAGAAACGGGTAGACAATTCGTATGGTCTATGAATTGGATGAGCGTTTATAAACGGCTTAGGATTATTCTTTAGCATTGGAGATATAATAGAAAAGTCTTGTTCTAATTTCCATTTGATAAAGTCAGTAAAATGAAAGGCATTCAATGCTCCAATAGTGAATGCTATCCAGGCTCTAAAGTTTAGTTTCTCTAGTCCTACTTCATCTAACTTTTTCAAGTTTCTTTCCATTAGTTTAGACTTCAACGGATTTCGTACATATTCTAATGTATCTCCTATACCGTCCATTGATATGCCAAACTGAACTTGTTTAAAGTTCAACCATAACTCTAAAGCACGAGGTTGGATGTTTGTTAAGTTTGTATTGTACTCTAGTGTCATTTCTTTTGCGTAATCTTTTTCTACACAATATTTTAAGAAATCATAATGTTCTTCAATAATTAAAGGTTCACCACCAACAAGATAAACATGTTTCATTCCTTCAGCGGTTTCTTTTAAATTCTCCCAGAAATTATTCTTCTTAACCCAATCGTAATCATGTGCAGTAAATTTACCTTTGTTGTTTTTATACATTTCAACGATACCATGTGTATCAGTAAATTTATTTGTACCCCACATTTTTACATAATCTTCATACCAAGAACTACTGTCCATTGGTGAACACATACGACATTTTAGATTACAAAAGTTACCTAATCTAATATCGTAGTATGTCTGTTTAACTTTATCTAAATCTATTGTACCATCTTCGCTTGTATGTTCTACTGCTTCGTCCCATGTTATATGACCTTCAAATCTTTCACCGTCATTAATTCTACGAGATTTCATTCCAGCTTTTTCTTCACGCAAACATCTGATACATTCTGGATGCCACTTACCATCTAACATTGTCTTACGAATATCTTTTGCTAGTGGAGAGTTTATTGCATCAGTAATTTTATCTGAGTTTAAATTATAATTTGTTCCATCTTCCTTCTTGTATATACCTCGTGTTGGTCCTTGATTGGCATGACAACATACACGCAAATCTCCATTTGCACGTGTTGATATATTAATCCAGGGTAATATACAAAACGTATCACTCGGCATATTCATTCATCTCCGTATCTTCATAATTCTTTTTACTATTACCTCTAAAGTCTAAATCTTTACCACATGTTTTGCCACAAATATATAATCTATTACTTTCGTTTGACCAGCTTTCAACTAAGTCATGGTTATAGTATTCTGTACTAAGTATATCAAATATTGAATGCTTTTTCAAGTCATTAAAGTCTTTTCCATACTTATTTTCTAATTCAATTCTATCATCTATTCTGCGTTGCGAACCTTTATCTTCGCCTACTGAACTATAATAATGTCCTTGCCAACAACAAGGCCAAACTTTACCTTTGTAATCTACAAATATACTTTTGTCTCTTGCTGTCTGACAATCTATTTGTGTTGTCTTTACATAATTGTCAAATGTCTTATGCTGTTTAAGTATCTTATCAAAGTTTTTTGTAGTGTTTGATGCCTCTGTTTTCTTTGGTGCCTGTAAAACTGTCTCTGTTTTGTTGTCCTTCTTTACATGCTGTTTAGCAATAAATCTGATTGTAGTTTTCTTTTCTATTGTTTCATCTTCTCTAGGACTATCTGGATCTGCACTGTAATCTTTAGGTATGACATAACGATTAGATTTCTTATATCTAAATTTTACAAATCCCATTTCTTCTGCTAATTGTCTAGCTTCTTCAATTTGATGTTCATTATGAGCAAATGCAATGTAATCCCACCTTGCTATCCCACCAGCATTTATAAATGCTTTTGCGTTACGCATGATAATGTCCCATTTAGTATTCACTCTGTATAAATGATTTGTATCTTCTAATCCGTCAATAGCAAATATAACCTTGTCAGGTTTTTTCATAATGTTTGCTAACTCTATCCACCAATCTTCTTTATGTACTCCTCCGTTTGTACTAAGTGTAATCTGTGGCACACCTGCATCTTTATACATTTTTATTACTTCCAATAGATGAGGATACATAATTGGATCTCCAAAGTTACCATTGATAAAAACATGATTAGGAACAAAGGGTTTCATATCTTCAAGCATATTATGTAACAACTGTGGGTCTGTATCTATTAAAGGTAAATCGTCACGCTTTTTAAGTAACTCACCATCATGGTCTAGCCCTGTTGTTCTAGCACACATAGGACAAAGAGCATTACATCTAGAAGTTAATTCTAGATGCAAAACACCTATTTCAAATTTAATATATTTTAGTTTCTTCTCTGTCGCCATTGTAAAAATGTTTTTTCATCCAACTTATATGCGTTTGTTATTTCTTCTAATGACATACCTTTAGTAGGCGTGCCATCCCAATCTGCACTATGTAATCTTATGTTAGGATTCTTTTCATGCATCTTTCTAACAACTTCCTGATAGATATCCCTGCGTTCTTCATATGACATTATCCAAGTTGTGTATCTTGTAGTGATATAATTGCTACTCCAAACTACACTATCTTTTCCTTCTTCATGTGGTTGTATCATATCAATTAGTGGTTGATAGTTTCTGCAAAGATTTGCTACTGTATACGTTATGTTATTATCTTTAACTCTTTCATGCATATCATACCAGTCTTCCATTGTATCAAATATTCTCAGAATACTATTCTTATAGGCTTCCTTTGCTTGTTCTCTTTCTGACTGCCAGTTAGGAGATAAGAAATCAAAATCTTCATAGATTGATATTAATGCTTTATCTGGTTGATACCATTCTTCATAAAGATAATCTAAATACTCATCAAAGTTTTGTGGATTCCATTCTTTGTGAACCCATTCTCTTGCTTTCAAACTCTGTGGAGAAATATCAAAATAGTTTATATTAACATCTTCTACAACTGTATCTCTATTCCAGTTTTTTAAGAATGCAAATGTTTTAAAACCTGCCGCCACTGAATACAAATTCTTTAGTGGATATTTTCTGGGAACAAATATTACATCGTTAACGCTTTCTGTGTTCATTACCCAGATTGCTTCTGGAGAACGTTGAACTGTATAGCTTTGATATTCTAAAAACTCTTTTTTTGTTTGCCCTAAATTACTTTCGTTAGGTTTGAAGTTTGCACAATCTTCTCTAAAAAACTGTTTAAATTCTTCCTGGTCTTCTTTTATTTCAGGATACAAGTAGGTTTTAGTCTTACGTGCTTGTTCATCAAAATTAAGAACTGCTAATCCTGACTTTAAACTTTCATTAATAAAGTTCCAACCAAAGCCTCTTTTAGTAATAGTTATTGTTTCTGTACCTGGTGACAAATATGTTGGTGTATGCTCATCATGTATATTATGTTTACTACGAATTGCTTCTCTTACTTCTACTGGGTCTGTGTCGTACCCACCAAATTTAGGATACCCTAATTGTTTCCACATCTTGTAATTAATAATAAAACATTGTTCGTGTAATCTAAACCATCTGTCTTTTGTTTCTCTTTCATCAAGTATGTGTCCCATAATAAGAAACTTATTGGCATCTGCCATATCAATCCATTCATTGTTACAGTATTCTCTGAATAAACTATAACCATGCTCTAGTGGTTTCCATGTGTCATATAATATATTACCATATGCTTGAATTACAACTAAAGATATATCCTCTTCTCCGGGATCTTTTCTTATATCATATAGTATTCTATCTACACTGTTACCTTCATAGATTTTAAACTTGTAATGACTGTAATTATTTCTTAAAAAATTATATGTTGTTTGTCTCATGTAAGTAGATATTTCTTTGTCGTTAATGCTATGACTAGTATCAAGCACTGCACATCTAACTTGTTTTAAGAAATTTGTTGACCGTTGATTATTATTCATTAACACTTTCCCAACTATTTAAAATTATATCTTCATATTCTTTGCCACCGTATTGTCCATGAACAATCATATGAACTCTTACTTCATCCGTATCATTTACAACTGCATGTCTGTGTCCCACATTCATCTTAATCATACGACCAGGACGCCAAGGAACATATGCATTATCGTCAATCATTTTGAAATAACAATTATCAGGATTATTTAAAGATATATTCAATGGGCCTAACTTATTATGTTCCATATCTTTGTGTGGTGTGATAAAGCCTCTTGGTTCAAGATACATATAACGAACTCTATCAAACGATTGATACCCTGGAATGCTTTTAATCATTTCAACTGTCTTGGGACATTTATCCGAAATCTCTGTCCAGTGATATGCTTTTCTTGCCTCTTGTTCATTCTCATAGACATAACCTGCTTCACGCACATCTTTACTGTCCCAATGCTGTGATACATGCTTACCTAAACCATGTAGTGTTAAACTACGCCAGCCTCTGTGTCCGTAATCATTTGGGTCATTCTCATCATAATCATTTGAACGATGCTGAATAGCCTCATCATAAACTGACATAGCCTCATCATAACATGCTTTCCAATCAAACTCTGGTAGATTTAGTACTAACCAAGGAATACCGCTTTCGTGTGTAATCCATTTTGCTTTTCTAAATCTTGCTTGTTCTGGAAATCTAGGTTCATTCATCATAGCATCGACATATGAACCTGGCATAGTATCAAAACTATAACTGTGTCTGTCATTAAATTCTTTTTCTATTATGTCTGGATAATTACTTGTCAATGTCTAACTCCTGCTGATTAACATGAAATCCTGAGTCTTCTAACTCTTTTAATAATCTATCATCGAACTCTCCGTCCCAGTCTTCGCCATCTTCTGGTGTCCAATCTAATAGAGGAGCCATCTCGGGAAACACATCTCTGAAATTTGTATCTCTTATACCGTCCATCTTATTGATGTACTCAATAAATTCTGGCATACGTTGTCTAGACCAATCACCACTATTCATAAATGATAACATACCTCTTAATCTTTTAATACCATAGTTTGCATTTTTCCATTCATCATAGTTTGTGACGCCATCACATTTATCCCAGTTTGCATCAAGCCATTCAATAAACTTATCATACTTTGCAACTGTCATTTCTTTAAACCACTTAGGTAAAACCTTAACGTTTAAATGCGGTGGATGATAAACAAAGTGATAGTTAATCATACCTGCACCTAGTGGCCATAAGTTAATCTTTTTAAAATTCTGTTCAATCTTCCACTTAACAAAGTCAGGAAGATAATATATATTAAGAGCCTGAACTGCACATGCTACAGTAACTTCTACATTAGGTCCTGTATTATCTAACAAATGAAACTGCTTTACTGTGTGTTCCCATTCACTTGGATAACGTATATAATCATTCATCAAACCTATACTGTCCACGCTATAATGGAAACGTACACGCTTGAATTGTTTCCACAAGTCAAATAAACGTTGTGGCATTTCTAATCCATTTGAATTATATCTTAACTCAATACCAGGAGCATACCCATCTGCAACAACTCTTTCTAGTAATGTATAATGTTCTTCGATAATCGTTGCTTCGCCTCCAGCAAAGTATAACTGCTTCATGTGTGGGATTTGTTCATATAATTGATCCCAGAATTCAGTATTACGCTTATGCCAGTTATATGTGGCACCATCTATCTGTCCTTTGTTACCCCATTGCATAGTTTCTTTTAATGACTCATTTTCAATAATTGGGTGTAACTTTAACCAATCTTTAACCCACATCGAACTATCATGTGGTGAACACATAATACATTTAAGATTGCATTTAGAACCCAAACGCAAATCTAAGTATCTAATCTTAGGAGGAATAGAACCGTCTTCCGCTGTCTCATCAAGTATTTCTTGCATATCAACTCTACGTGACCAGTATTCTGTCTCCCAATATCTTTTAGACATATGACCTGCATCTTCTTCTTTATAACATTTCATACAACTCGGTGGCATTTCATTATTCAACATCTGCTTACGGACATTTTTCATGTAATCATTATTCCAGCTAGACATTAAATCTGTAACATTTAAATTAGCAGGTTTACCATCCGCTTGTTTAAGAACTCCTACTTCTCCGCCATGTTCTTTATCATTTGTAGGACCAACTGAACTTGCATTTGCTGTACAACAAACACGCATATGTCCATTAGGTCTTGTACTCAAATGAACCCAAGGCAATAAGCAGAAGGTCTTTGTTGGTGCGCCTGTTCTTCTAACGAATTCATTTAAATTCTTTTCTAATTCTGGATTGTTTTTCTTGGACATACTGTATTTATTTCACCTTAAATTTCGTTATTTCTGTATCTGCTATACAACTACACCATGTTTGTGGACATATCAGACCATCAGTAGGAAATTTTACATTATCTGGTTCATGTATATTTCCGTGTTTTAAATCATAAAAACAACTATTGCCACTAGTAACTGTTCCGTCTAACCCAATAACTAATGATTCCATTCCTATCATACATTTCCAGCCCTTCCAAGTATTGTAACCACCTGACATTGGTATATTAGAACTCTGTAGTAATTCAACTTCGCCTGTATCAGTATTGATAAATCTTGTCATGTTACCAAATACTTTTCTTTTAAACTTCTTTTTGTTTGTATGATATTCAAAATCTTCGTCTGTTTCTACTCCATCAGATATTCTCTTTGGCTCACCGTCATAACTATATGCTTCTTTTAATTTCTTCTCATCATATTGAAATGTTTCATGACTGGCTAATGATACTTGTAATGCTTTAGCTAAATGACTTCCAGCCAATGAATTCTCATGAAAATACTTACATGCCTCTAGACACTGATCCATAAGAGGAGGATATAAGCATGTCTGTATTGAAACTTCTGTTCCTGCTTTTGCTAATATGTTTGCAACTTCGGTACAATGTTTATAGTCTGCACGTTCAGGATGATAACTTATTATAACATCATCAAATATTTTTGCATTCTTTTCCCAATATCTTAATGTTCTTGAACCATTTGTAAGCATTCTAACAATACAACTTGGGTCATATTCTTTTACTTCTGCGAATACATCATTAAACTTAGGCCATACAGTAGGTTCACCCCCTAGCATATTCCAAAGTATTCTTTTACCTGGTGCATGAATTCTATAATGGTCTGTTAATTTCTTTATAAATTTTACTGTAGTGTCTACATCTGGCCAAGGAACAGAACCATCATGAAACCTATCATCACAATAAGTACAGGCATAATTACAAGTATTTCCAATCATCCAATCAATCTGAAAGGCATTATTACCCATAACAGATTCATATCTGTTATACTTTTTCAAGTAATCTGTATTAGCCTCTTTGATTAACTTTAATTCTTGCATTACTTAAACTGCTCCGCAAATGCATCAAACTCTTTACCACATTTCTGCGAACATACCATTGGTTTGCCTGCATGTGTATTTGGTTTACTCCAACTGTCTACTAATCTATGAGAAAAGTATTCATTGTTTAAAACATATCTTATACCATGTTTCTTTGCATTGAATTCATCTTTACCGCCTGACTGTTGTAGAAGTTCCCATACTTGATTTTCTCCTGGCTTCTGCCACCACTTATACATATTACCAGCTACCCAACAACAAGGAAGAATTAATCCTTCTGCACTAACATACATATTCTTTTCTTCTGCTACTTTACAACTGATTTGTACATTATCAAAATACTTTTCTAACGAACCATGCTTTGTTTCTATTTGTTTAATCTTATCTAATGCTTTGTTTTGATACTTAACTTCCTTTGGTTGTTGCAACAACTGTGTCTCAGAACCTTTTCTATTTTGTGCTTGGTGTTCGTCTTTCTTTACTTGTCTCATCGTTGAAAAGAAACGACCTGTCTTCTTTGGGATAAACTTCTTAAAGCCTGTCTTCTCTGCTAATGCTCTGGCTTCTTCTACTTGATGTTCATTGTGTTCAAAGATTAGATAATCCCAATGTGCTTTACCACCTGCTTCAATAAACGCTACCGCATTTTCCCATGCTATATCCCAATTAACGTTTTGTCTATATAAATGATTTGTGTCTGCTAAACCATCAAACCCAAACTTTACGTAACTCCAGTTACCTAAGGTCTTTGCTAATTCTCTCCACCACTCTGGTTTCTTTGCACCAGCGTTGGTATTCATTCCCAGCGTTAACTCTCGCTTCTGTGAACGAAAGTATTGAAATACTTCTAGTGTATCTTTAGCAACGATTGGGTCACCAAAGTTACCACACATATAAATTCTTTCTAACTGCTTTACGAAATGTGGAGGCATCATAGTTTGAATATCTAGTAATGATAATTCATGCATACCAAGATTAGGATTATCTTTGCCACCATGTACGTTTCTATCACACATAGGACAAGCGGCTTGACACTTTTCAGTTATTTCTAAGTGTATGGCTCTTACATCTTCATATTTGTAAATCATCATAGTCCTTTTGTATTATATCCCATATCTGTGGAATATAATCCTTTATGTGTTGATTTCTTGCTATATCAAATCTTTTTGTTGCTCTGGCGAAATGTTTTGGATGATATTCAGTTTCATCTGATAATACATGTCTTAATGCAGGTAAAACTCTTTTGGAATATCTATCGTTCCAAGTTTCAAAGGTAGTTATTAAGTACTCCAAGTATGGTTTTCTAATATTTAATGGTATGCATCTTATTGAAGCCCACTCTGGCGTTCTAAGAACTTCTGGTCTAACTGGCACTCCATGACTTTTTGCCCATTGAACTGTATCATATAAATTAAAAAAGTTATAGGCTTGCCATGTAAAACTAATTTCTGCATCTGGTGAAGAATCAAGTTTGCTATATCTTGCAATTTTATTATATATTGGAACTGTCGTATTGATTGTTGAAAATTTAACTGGTGTTCTTATATATTCTACTACTTTGTCTGTACCGTCAATACTATAATTAAAAGCAATACTATTAAACTTTGCCAACTTATCTGTAAACCTTTTATTATTGTTTGTACAATTTGTCGTAAAATGTAAAGGCACATCAAAGTATTTTTTTTCAATTAATATATCTAAAAATTTATCAACCTCTGGCATGATAGTAGGTTCCCCACCTAAAAACTTAATTCTATTACCCTTGTCTACGGCTTGTAATAAAAATTCTATGTTGTGTTCGTTTGCTAATACATCTGTTTTTCTTATTCCGCTTTTACCCATGAAAAAGCCTAACAGCCCTTGATGTTCTTGTATTTCTTTTTCTAACTGAGAACTTGATACTGGGCCACACATACGACACTTTAAGTTACATAAATTGCCAGGTCTTACATCTAGATCCATAGGAGCGTTATATTGATTTCCTGTCTCTATATTTGGTTCTACATGTTTTAGATAAGTATCATTGAAATTCATTCTATCACTTTTGCCACCTGCTTTTTCTAAATCATAACACTTTACACAAACATCAGGCTTTTCATTACGTAAGAACTTTTTTCTAAAATCTTTGTAGTATTCGTTGCTCCATCGCTTTTTTAAATCTAAATCTAAATCTTTAGTGGGTAAGGTCTGTTCCGTAGACATACAACAAACACGTGATCCTTCATTACCATGTACATACATATGAACAAAAGGAGCCACACAAAAGTTACTAGTATCCGCACTTGTTTTCTGGTGCTCTACTAATGCTTTCTTCCATGCTTTTCTGTGTGCTAGACCGTTATTCATCATATGAGATGAAACATCTAACATTTCTTTCCATTCTTTTTTCACTATTTCTCCCCAATAATCATATAACGATTATAATGTTCTAATTCAAGTGTTCCAGTAAATATTTCTTTAGATAGTTTAAGTTCTTCTGCCCAACTATCTACATTTGTCTTTGTATTAACAACTGTCTCATCATCATGTTCTACAAAGTTATTATTTTGTAATATCACTAGCGTTCCTTTTGGAATAGCATTCCACCATTTATCAAATTCTGCAATATGTTCACAACTTGTATTAATAATACACGTAGGTTTATCAATTTCATGAGTACTTTTCATAGCCTCAAAATTTATTGCATCTGAGTATTTATAATGGGTTATTGGTAGTGTTTCCTTATCAAACTTCAATTCTGCGACATCTTTTACAAATGATTTAAACTTCATTCCGTCAATAATATATTCTTTATTCAAGGTATCTGCTGGATTATCTGTACTAGGATCTATATCAAAACTCCAGATATGTCCTTCGACATCGTATCTTTCAAATAATAATGCTGGTAACACTCCGTACCAACCTGCACAAACATAAATCGAATTGCCTATTTTTATTTTCTTATCATTCAATACATCAATCAACCATTTTTTAGATTGTAGTTGTCCTCGACTAAATGCATCAGTCAAAGCAGGACCTTCAAATCTATTACACATCTTTTTGAGATTGTTTGGAATAGTAAACTTATATTCAGTCAATTCATTAACTAATTCATATATCTTTGTTTTAAATATTGTTGCTGATTTAACCAGTGCAATATTCTCATTTGATTCATCTAATGCTTGAATTACTTTAAACAATAAAAACAAATCAGGTTCAGTTTCAACTGCAATTAAATTTTTGATAGCATCTAATGTTTCTTCTGATTTATTATCTAAATTCATTATTAATCTGAATAACAATTCAGTCTGACAAGTAACAAAGTCTTTTGTTCCACATGTATTCTTTAATGCACTTAGACCTTCTTCATCATCAATTAATTGATTTAATAAATTAAATACTAAAAATATTAAATCTCTATCGAACTCACCTTCTTCTGCACAAACAATATTTTTAAAATCATCTAATATTTCTGTTTTGTCTGGATACATTCCATTGAGAACTCTGAACAATAGATACATTGATTTTCTATCAACTTTATCTACTGCCATAAAATTTCTTAATGCATCTAACGAATCTTCATTATGAGAAATGCGATTTAACACTTTAAACAGGACGAATATGTTATCATCACTTTGTCTCTCATAAATCAAATTCATTAGAGCATTAATATTTGCCCTATGCTTTTTACCTAGAAAATAACTAGACAATGTAAAGGCACTGCTAAGTTCCTCTGTGTTGACTAGTCTTTCAACTTCTCCCAACATAGGACGATTAGCACCATATAAAAGATTAAGTCTGTCTATAATTTGGTATGGCAACATAATTATTTCATTCCTATCTTCATAAAGTACTGCTTATCTTCAACTGTAATTACTCCCGAATATTGTTCAAAATTCATTGGAAACTTTAAATTGAAGTTTTGAGAACTTGGAAACGGTCTTGGTACATCTCCTGTCTCTCCAACTACTACAACACGTTTAGTATCTGGTATCATATTCCACCAGTCTTGGTAGTTAGTCATGTGACTAACATGTGTGTTAATAATAGTACCTGGAATCTCATCATAAGGCGTACTTAACTTTCCGTCTTGTAACCTTACTTGAAATACATTTGAGGCGTAATCAATATCAAATAAATCTTTTTGACATGATTTGAAACGCCAATCTTTTAATAATTCATCTTTCATAAATTCATCTGCTAAAAACTGACATGTACCATTTAAATCAAATGAACGAATATTTTCATATCTTAACGTAGTATCAAGAAACATAGAACCTAATAATCCCATGCCACCATTTAAAATGTATAGCACACCAAGATACTTTTGTCCATATGCATATTGCATTTGTTGTATAAGCCATGTGTGTAGTTTAGCATTATGTTTATTTGCAAATGAACTGATATCTACATTTGGATAATCATATATCACATTTTTAAATCTATCCACAATTAAGTCTGTGCTTGAACTTTGTAGATTGACATGCGCCAAATATTCCATTGCACATCTATAATTGTATAACTGTTGTGATACATTTTCTTTAGAAAAATCTACAGCCATTTTTTGATAATCATATTCAGCTACCGATAGTTTCTTTCTTCTTTTTTTACGAGCCTCTCTTGCTTTTTCAATAATTACATTCCTGTTCGTTGAGGTGTCTTCTACCTCTGAATCAATACTGTAACTAGTGTCATTAGACTTATATAAGTCATCATTAGAGACTATTTTCTTTTTCGAGTATCTTGCTTTTCTTCGCTCTTGTATACTACTCATTATCGAACTCCTTCCTGAACTGTCCTGTTAGCCAGTCATAGTCGTTAATTAATCCCAGTTTTTCTGGGTTGTCTGCATTCTCACTGCCAAACTTTCTGCCTGCATTTGCTCCTGCTATTGAATACTTTCCATACTTTGCATTGTCATCTGAGACAGTACACCAAGTATCTAATCGTTCTTTATCCTCATCTGCTTTTAGATTATGAATAATACCTGAACTCAATTTAGTACATTCTCTAAACGCTGATTTCCAAGTATCATATGGATTAGTATTAAATGCTGTGTAGTTTG
>Ga0233399_1000183_pt1 | contig 27386 bp, 25 predicted proteins | sample 43DmetaG_FD_182698 | JGI IMG/M metagenome (GOLD analysis project Ga0233399, IMG submission 182698) | Seawater microbial communities from Monterey Bay, California, United States - 43D | ecosystem: Environmental > Aquatic > Marine > Coastal | place: USA: California | collected 2016-11-08 | reverse complement strand
GTATCGAATATACGAACCCCAATCGCGGAAACCACATTATCTTATAAAGTATATTTAGGTAGGATAGTATATACGTATTTATGGATGTGGGTATGTGTAAGAGAGAAGGTCGTTTCCATCCTTTTTTATATTTATAATAAAATAATATAAAATGGTTTTAGGAGCAGATAGTGCTTATGTCATTAATTTAGAGAGACATAAATTTAGAAAAAGAAGAATTGATCACTTAATTAGTAAACTTCAATTAAAAAATATAGAATATATCCAAGGAGTTGATAAATTCGATAAAGCCCGAGAGGGTTTTAGTTTTGCTAAAGAAAATTTAGCTGAAAATTTTTGGGACCCCAATGGTTGGTTAAGTTTAGGTATTCTGTGTTGTGCTCTATCACACCGAAAAGCTTGGAAAAAGTTTTTAGATTCTGGGGATGAAGTTGGGTTATTCTTAGAAGATGATGTTAAAAATACTTCATACATACATAAATTAGACTTTACTCAAATCCGAAAAGAACTAGACAATAATAAAGATTGGGGGGTAGCAATATATGGTAGGTATAAAAAGGATATTATTAGAGGAGACCAAGTTTCAAATCATTTTTATAATTCACTTAACATCAACCACCAGTATTCAGGGCATGCCTATTTATTAAATAAAAAAAGTGCTTTATGGTTTTATGAGAATACTAAAGAAATCCAATATGCCGCTGATATATGTTTAGAATTTTCTCCTTTTGATATTATTACTTTAGATAAATCAATATTTGTGCAAAGACATATTGAATTTAGTTTTATAGAAAAGGAAAAAAGAGATAAATATAACCACATACAAGAATTTAGCCATACCACTATATCCGAATGTTGGGGGCCTGAGTATAATAATATGTGGGAGGTTGATAAAATTAGAATATCAAAGCATATTCCTGCTATGTCTGTAGTAGATAAAATTAGAGATATGAAGGGCAGAAGAATAAAAGGAAAAGAAATTAGAATAGGAGATACTAACCGATTATTTGGAAAAGTTTACAGGAAAAACAAAAGATAATACACCGGAAATTTGGCTACCAGGGATATCCTTCGTATATTCACCATGTTGTGATAATGAAGTTACAGCACTAAATAAAGGTTATGTCAGATTTAATAGTAGTAAAAAGAAAAGGTTTTCAAATGTTACATGAATTGGAAGGTATGGATCTTAAAGGTACCTATATAATTGTAACAAAGTGTAATGCCGGTTATCCTACCGTGAGCACAATAAAAGCAGATAGCCCATATCAAGCCTTTAGAAGATACCAAACAGGAGCTATAATGAATATTAGCTTCATGAATCAAAATGTTAATCATAATTTTACTATATATGCTCGCCAAGGTAAAAAAGTTTGGATGTCCCCGGAATTAGCTAAAGATATTACTGTTGCTGATATTAATGATGGGAGTCAAATGGTTAAAACTTCTCTTTATAGCCATGAACAATATAAAGCAGTAAATGCTAAAACGTGGGCTAGTAAGGTTTTCATTCAAAATTAAAAGTAATGCACTGGAAGCTTGGCTTCCCGGGATAGGGTTCGTATATTTAGGTGTTCGAATGGTTCGAGCGATTAAAATTAATTAAAAATAAAGGTTATGTTCAACAGACAAAATGTTAAAGAGTTTAGAAGTGATTTCCAATTAGCAGTTGCTAAATTAGAAGAGCAGTATGGTTGTAATATCTCATTAGGTACTATCAGTTTTGATGGAAGTGAGTTAAGAGGTAAAATGACAGCTCGAAAAGGAGAAAAGATTGTAAAAGCAACGAAAGATGATTTCCAAGTTGGAGATATAGTTGGTATCAATCATAAAAAAGTTAATCCTAATGATACATTTACTATTTATAAAATTAACAGTAAAAATATTGGGGTTAAAGGTGAAAATGGTGCCATGATGAGAGTTTCACCAAGTTTATTAGTTAAAAAAACATTTAAAGCAATTTAAAGGTAATGCACGGGAAGCTTGGCTTCCCGGGCTATCCTTCGTATATTCAAGTATATTAATAATTAAATAAATCAAAGTTATGTTAAATTACGAAAGTCAAAATTTTAAGAGTTTAGAAGAGTTAAGAGAAATCGCTCCAAGTATTTTTACCAAAGTTGGTTCAGAAAATACAAGTGATAAGTACACCCACATTCCAACTGATCAAGTGATCAAAGATATGGAATTATTAGGTTGGGGAGTTGTTGATGCAAAAGAAGTTAAGTCAAGAAAAGAATCAACAAATGGTTTTCAAAAGCATTTAGTTGTTTTTAGAAATAATGATGTTGTTATTAATGGTGAAAATGGTGATACAGTTTATCCACAAGTATTACTTACCAATTCTCACGATGGTAAAAATGCCTTCCAATTTACAGCTGGATTGTTTAGAATGATTTGTGAGAATGGTTTAGTAGTTGCTACAGATAAATTTGAAGATGTAAAAGTTCGTCATATGGGTTATGATTTTTCAACTTTACAAGATACCATTAAAGAAATGGTTGAAAATTTACCTTTAACTGTTGAAGCAATGAATAAGATGAAAGAAGTTGAATTGCAAGAAGAGCAAATGTTTAATCTTGCTAAATCATTTCTAGATATTAGAGTAGAAGGTACAGAAAATACTTTTAATGATCAAGCAATTGAGGAAGTTTTAGAAGCTCAACGTAAAGAAGATGAAGGTAATATGCTTTGGGAAGTATTTAATCGTGTTCAGGAGAATATTATTGAAGGTAATTTCGAGTATATTACAAAAACAGGAAAAAAACGTCAAGCTCGAGTTATTAAGAATTTTAAGCAAGATCAAGACGTAAATAAAAAGATGTTTAGTAAAGCATTAGAATTTGTAGCATAATGAGAAAGTTTGTTTTAATTAGTTTGATAAGTTTCCTTTGGGCATGTAGCCCAGAGGAGCTTATTAATAATTATCCTTGTATTGGGGGTGATTGTAATGTAGAATTTGCAATAGACCCATTAGTATCTCCGGGAGTATACCAAGATAGTAATGATTATTGGCACATTTCACATCAGGGTATACAATATTTTACTTTAAAAGGAAATACAAGTGAATTACACCCGGATTATGTTGTAAATGGAATACCTTTAATTGAAACAATATTTGATTCTGATTACTGGGTATGGATAGATGGGATTACTTTTACAGTTCCTTTATATAGTGTTTTAGGGTACTTTACAGGTAATGATTTTACCAATCCTATTCCTATAGGTAATTTAACTTATACTATAGAAGACATGGCTAATAATTTCCCCCCTTTAAATATTGCAGGATATTCATATAATACTAATTCAGATATTCAAAGTTTAGGTACTTATAGTAAATATAATTATGAACCCCAACAACAGATATTTTTTGATAACCAGATGGTAGGAGATACTGCTAAGGTTTTTATAAAAACTATATTTCCAAATAATATAGAAATAGAAAAGGAATTTAAAATAATATTCGAATGAAAAGATTAACACCATCAGATGCTAAAAATTTTATCCCCTTAAAGGAGAACTATGGAAATACCGGTCTTGAAAACGCAGCTTTTTATACCATCACCCCAAGTGAACGAGGTGAGGGATGGGAAGACGTAACGTATTATACCGAAAAAAAATACGGACTTTATGCCGATCAAGGTGAAGGAGATCAATGGGTATATGTATTATCGAACCCATCATTACCTAAAGAATATCTAAAAATTGGGTATACTAAATTAAAACCTGAAGAAAGAGCAATTCAAATATCATCTGCTACTGGTGTTCCTACACCTTATAAAGTAGAATGGGCTTATAAGTGTTTTAATGGTGAAATGGTAGAAAGAATGACTCATGAAAAGTTAAAAGCTTTTAGAGTTAATAATAGGAAAGAATTTTTCCATATTAGCTTGGAAGAAGCAAAAGATAATATTATATTAATAGGTAATAAATTTAAATAATAAAACATGGTATTTTTAACACTAATTTCAATTATCTATATAACTTATTTAGTATTTTTAGATAAATCAATCACAAACAGATCAATTTCTTTTTCATATTACGAAGGCAGAGAAACAGATATACTATGGGGGAGTTTTGCCTCTATGGTAGGAATGTCTATATGGTTTATATTCCCAGAGGTAATACCTAGAATAGCAGCTGTATCATTAATTTTAGTCCCAATATTTGGGAATTTTCAAAAGAAACCAATAACTTATTTTCACTATGCATTTGCAGGGATATTTTTTGGTTTAATGTTATTTTATACTAGATCAATATCATGGGTAGGTTTAGTATTAATTATACCTTTTTATTTGTATGTTAAGTTAATTCAACGTAAACCATTTAAGTTGTCAATATTCTGGTGGGAAATTATTGGGATGAGTATAATACTTGGAAGTTTATGGTTTAAATAAAAAATAATGAAAGATTACACATATATATTAGGCCCTTGTAGTATTGAAAATGAGAACAATTTTATGGTGGTTGCGGAAACACTTTACCCCTTAATGAAGGGAAAAGATTGGTATCTTAAAGGTAGTTTCGATAAAGCTAATAGAACATCTATTCACTCCAACAGAGGCCCAGGTTTAGAAGAAGGTATTAATATTATGAGAAATATTAAGAACAAATTCCCTGATATTAAAATAGTTACTGATATTCATGAGACCAGCCAAGCATCAATTTTATCTCATGTAGTAGATGTAATTCAAATTCCTGCATTTTTATGTAGGCAAACAGATTTATTAGTCGAATGTGCAAAGTATTTTAGTACTATTAATATTAAAAAAGGACAATGGTTATCAGCAGATGCTATGAAACATGCTGTTACTAAAATTAAAGAAGTAAATCCTGATTGTAAAGTTTGGTTAACTGAAAGAGGTTCTAACTTTGGATATGATAGATTAATTGTAGATTTTAGAGGTGTTGATGTAATGAAAGAATTTTCAGATAAAGTTATATTTGATTGTACCCATTCAACACAAATGGCAGGTGAAGGAATAACTGGAGGGAGTCGTAAATTAGCAAAACAATATTCCCAAGTAGCCCATATATTTGAATATGATGGGGTATTTATTGAAACACACCCTAATCCAGAAAATGCTATTTCAGATTCTGGAAGTCAGGTAGAATTAGATTGGATTGTAAATAATATAAATAAATTAAATAATTAAAAAATGGAAGGATTAACAAAACAAGAAGAATTGGACATTAAAAAAACAGAATTAATTAACGATTTAGTGGCTGTAGGAACAGTATTAGATGAATTATGGAGATACCATCCAGATAACCCTAAACAACAAGATGTTATTGCTGAATATAACCAGTTATCAAAGGTACAGGGTGATATTGAATTAGAACTAAAAGGACTAAGTGAAATTGATTAATATTTTTTATTTTAGAATATATTTATAATTGATGAGAAAAGGTGGGATAAATAAAGATAATATATTTGGGTTATTTGAAGGTGATTATAATACCTTACAAAATGCTCAAAAACTTAGTAAAAAATTAGAAGAATTTGATAATAGCCCAACGGTTAAAATAGGTATGTTTACTAAATTAATATTAAACCACCAAGTATTTCATGAAAAATTAAAAAAGTTTTTAAAACAAGAAGAACCTAACTATGATGTTAGTTCAACTAAAGAATCCTCTGAGTTTGTTGTATACAATAGAGCATGGTATTATTTAAATCAAGTAGATATAAGTAAGAGAGAAGATATTTTCGCCATATTAGATTTTAATCCTAAGTTGCTAAACAAGGCTTTAGAAAGTGCTTTACTCTACTTTCAGGATAGAGAAGAATACCTTAAATGCGCGCAAATTTTCAAGATCCAACAAATATTAAGAGAAAGTAAAAGATAACTAGGCTTCCCAAAATCCCCCTCGTATATTCTAATTACAGATTTAGGGAATAAGGAATAAATAGGGATGGAAATAAAGGTAATAAAAGGTATAAGGTATACCCCGTATCACGTATAATAAATAAGTCATGAGAAATAGAAATTTAGTTACAAGAAAGTTAGATCAATTAGAAACTACTTTAATTACATTACAACAAATAGTTAATAGACAGTCTCCTATTGAATCTTATAGAACCAATATTGGTAAAGCCCAAGCATTAGTAGAAGATTTAAGAGATATGGTTGAAAGTGAACCAATGTCCCCTAAGGAATTAAATAAAATTTAAACATTTAAAATTAAGGTTATGAAATTAACAGCAGAACAAATCCAAGCAAATTGGATAGAATTTAACACTAACATTGAAATATATGTTACTGGAGATCGTAAACAGAAATTACTCGATTTTTACCAAAAGTATGAAGAACGTATAATGTTAATGCCTGCATCTCATAAGAAAGAATACCATTCAGCATTTCCAGGTGGATATGTAGATCACGTTAATAGAGTAGTAAAAGCAGCTTTGTCCATGTCCGCTGTATGGGAAGGATTTGGTTGTGATATGACTACATTTACCCAGGAAGAATTGGTATTTTCGGCAATTAATCATGATTTAGGTAAAATGGGAGATGAAGAACATGAATCTTACATCCCTCAGACTGATAAATGGAGAAGAGATAAATTAGGTGAAGAATATATGCACAATAAAAAAATTGCATTTGCCGCTGTACCAGATCGTGGATTATTTTTACTTCAATCACATGGTATTCAGTATACATTCAATGAAATGTTAGCTATTCAGACACATGATGGTTTATATGATTCAGCTAATGAGAAATATCTAAAATCTTTTATGCCCGAAACAAAACCTCGCACATCTTTACCGTTTATATTGCATCAAGCTGACATGATGGCGGCACGTATTGAATTTGAGATTGAATGGTTACCAAAGTTCTCTCAAAATAGCGTGGCGACGCCAAAGAAAAATTATACATTGAGTGACAATAAAAAACCCAACACACAATCCAAGGCACTTAGTTCAATACAGAGCCCTGGGTTGAAAAATATGTTAGACAGTTTATGATGTTAATTTTTGTAATTATATTAGGAATATTGGTCGTTATCTTAGGATATACGACCATTAATCTTCTTCGCAAGATTGAAAAAACAGAAGACATAATAATATCTCAGTCTGAATTTTTGAATAAATTATCAACTCAAATTAAATCTTCCTCTGAAAAATTAACAGAAATAGATAACAAAGGAACATTTGAAGGTGATGATGAAATAGGATGGTTTTTTAATGAAATAAAAAAAATACAAAATGATCTATCTCAATTTAAGATCAACCTATAAAATATATGGAGCCAATTAAAAAAAAAAGAAGACCAAAAAGTAAAAATTATTTTACTCAAGATACTGAAAATGCCATTGTAAGATATAACAATGAACCCGATTCTGAAATACGAAGTAAAATATATGAATCAGAAATCCATTATGCCTTCTTTAAACTAACCCAGAATATAATCCACACATTTAAATTTTATCATACTGAGGTTGAAAATTTAGAACATTTACAGCATGAGATAATTACCTTTTGTTTATCCAAATTTCATTTATTTGATCCTACTAGAGGAACTAAAGCATATTCTTATTTTGGTACTATAGTAAAACGTTGGTTAATTTTATATAATACAAAAAATTATTCTAAAAAAATTAAAAAGGTACCAGTTGATGTTTTAACTGGTGAAAACTCTACTCATACTTACTATATGGGTGAAGAAAAAGTCAAAAGCGATTTAGATAAGTATATGGATATTTATGTAAACCATGTATCCGAAAATATATATGAATTATTTCCAAAGAAAAATGATGCCCAAATAGCGGATGCCATACTTGAATTATTTAGAAATAGAGAAAATATAGAAATATTTAATAAAAAAGCACTTTATATCTACATCAGGGAGCAAGTAGATGCTAAAACCCCTAAAATAACTAAAATTGCAGATAAATTACATGCTATATTTAAAGAGCAATATATATTTTACTTAGAAAACGGTTACGCTAGATTCTAAAAATTTTTTATATCCATATTTATAATAAAATAATATTATGGGATTAGACAGTGTAATTTTTGGAAAGAAAAAATTCTCTGATATACTTGGAGAAATTTACGATAACCAAAAAAAGAAAGAAAAACAAATATCAGGTTTAATATCAGAACTTAAACCTCTTATAAATGATATAGGTGATGCAACCTTAATTGTACCCTTAATTAAAGAATATATGGATATTGGCATCAGAAACGATGAACAATTAATTAAAATGTCCACTATAATACAACGCGCACTTAATAATAGCACTAGCGAAGATTCATTGGGTATTACAGATGAAGAAAAAGCGGAGCTAATGGCTGAATTAGATAAGCTTAACGAAAGCTACGAAAATAAAGATACTGATGGCTAAGGGTTTCCAATCATTAAATAATAATAATAACGTTAACATTACTCCCAAAGAAGATGGGTTAATAGTACATGCTAGGGTTACAGATATTATATTAGATGAAAAACACCCAGATTTCTTAGATTCAGGAGGATGGAATGGTATTGGGACTATTAGTTTTAGTTTATTAGAGAATTCAAATCAAAATGAATCATCTAAAGCTTCTCCCTTATTACCTCATTTAAAAAACTATCCTTTAGTTAATGAAACAGTATTAATATTTGCTCTACCTGATAGGAATATTAGTAAAAAATCTAATATTAAAAGTTACTTTTATTTAAATCCTATTAATCTGTGGAATCACCCTCATCATAATGCATACCCAGATGTATATAAAAAAGAACCTACTGATGCTCAAAATGCCGATTATAAAGAAATTGAGGGGGGTCAAGTAAGAAGAATTAAAGATGGTTCTAGTGAAATAGATTTAAACTCCCCTTCAGCAGGTGGAACCTTTATTGAAAAATCAAACATTCATCCTTTATTATCTTTTGCAGGAGACAATATAATAGAAGGTAGATTTGGTAATTCTTTTAGGTTAGGTAATACTTCTAAAACAAAATCTGTATATAAAAATAATTGGTCTTTAAGTGGAGAAAATGGTAACCCTATTACTATATTACGTAATGGACAAGACCCTAATTCATCAGAAGAAGGGTGGATACCTGTATCTGAAAATATAAATAGAGATCTTTCATCTATATATTTGACCTCAAATCAAAAGATACCTTTAACTAATAGTGTAGAAAACTATAAAGCTTTTAGAAAACCACCAACACTACAAAGGGAATTTTCTAAACCACAAATCATACTAAATTCAGGGCGTTTAGTATTTAATACAACATCTAATGATATTATATTAACATCAAAAAACAAAATAGCATTATCTGCAGAACAAACAATAGGTATATCTTCTAGGAAAAATTTCATAGTAGATTCTAACCAAATTAGGTTAGGTAGTAAATTTGCAAACCAACCTATAATTAGAGGTAGTGATTTTATGGAGCAATTTGAGCAATTACTTGAAGCTCTAAAGAATTTAACTTCTGCCTTAGAATTTACACAAGATTGGCCTGGTGGTGTACCAATTCCAAATGCAATGATACCACCTATGGCTACTGCTACTAATACTATAATAGAAACTATTTTAAGTTTAGTTAAAGATGAAAAATCTCCTTTATTATCCTCTAAATCAAAAGTAGAATAATGAATATAAAGAACTATTATGTATTATCTAATGATTATGTTGTTGAGATCCAAACAAATGGTATCCAAAACTGGGCGGTATTAACTGATACTTTTGGGTTTCCTCTTCAAAAGGGACCATTAACTATTTTTGCCACTGAACCAGACTTAGTAAACCAAATAATAACTGATTTCCAACCTACAGGTGTAAAAAGTGATAAAGAAAATTGGGAAACCCTTCCTACTATTTTAGCAATAAACCCACCAAAACCTCCTGCTCCCCCTATTATAAAAGAATATAAAGTAGAAGGAAGAGTAGCAGAAAAAGACACATTAGAACCAATTCCTGGAATTAAGGTATCAATAACTACCTCATTACCTAACGATGAAGATCCTCCCGTTAATGAACCCCAGGAATTTGAAACTAAAACTGATGAAAAAGGTAATTATTTTTTAACATTTAAAACCACAACTAAAGAATCAGCACCAGATGTTTTTAGTGTCCTACAAACTCCATCTCTTAAATTTACAAGTGAAGAAAACGAATATGGTGAAGAATCAAAAAAACCATACTCTGGGGATAACGATACTAAAACTGTAAAATCAAGTTTAGACATAGTTCAAATGAAAATATTTGAAACAGATCTAAAAAAACAAACAACTAAATTAAAAAATGTTGGGATGGAACAGGTAAACAAGCTTAAAAGCATGATACCTACAGATCCTACCCAGGCATTACAAAAAGCAGTTAGTAAAAAAATTAGGGACTTAATAATGAAATATATCCCCTTAATTATAGCAATGATTGTTAAATTTGGGATTAGTAAACTAACAGAAGCTTTAAAAAATGGGTTTAAAGATTTCAATAAAAAAAATTGTCCTACCCCTGAGGAGTTAAAAAAGTTAATTAAAAAAAGAAATAAAATAGTTAAAATACTAAACGCTATATATAAATTTGTAGATGCTTTAGTAAAAGCTGCTGGTATAGTATTAACTTTAGTTCAAATATTTAAATTAGTAAAAAGTATAGTAGTATCATTACCTATACCTCAAGCTATAGGAACACCTCCATCTAAAGATTTTGGTGGGTTAATAGCGTCTCAACCTATGAGTTCTACCTTAGGTAATGCTAATTTTGTTGAATTGTTTGAAAAACAAGTAGCAAAATACGAAAAGATAACTATTATGGTTTTAGCCATTTTAACAGTATTAAGAGCTGTACTTAAAATGGCACTCGATTTGCTTAAGGGCTTAGATGGAATGATACAAATTTGTGCTGATGAATACTTAGAAAAAGAAGAAATAACCCTAGAAGAAATAGATGCAGAATTACTTGAATCCTTAGAAGAAACAGAAGAAGAAGTAAAACTTGATCCCTTCATTAATGGGTTTGTTTTAAGTGTGGTAGAAGATAATAGAGTAATGGTAGGTAAAACTAAAAGACGTTACGCTGTTGCTAAAAATAAAGAAGGAGTAATATTACTAAGAGGAGAATCATCGTTTAGTGCTAATGATCAAATTCTTATAGATGAACTTAAATTCTATATTTCACAAAACGATTTAAAAGCATATTAATTTAATATTTATAATAAATCATAATACATATGAAAGTTAGTCAATTAAAAACAATAGTAAAAGAAGCTGTAAAGGAAGCAATTCAAGATGAATTAAAAGATATTCTTCTTGAAGCTGTACGTTCACCTAAACAAACAATTATTGAAACCAAACCCTCATCACCATCTATAGGTATAGGGACACCTGGACCAATGAATCCAGTTGCCCAAACACCAATGTCTAATGATAATAGAATGGCTATGAGAGAAAACATACAAAATGTTTTAGGAGGCATGATGCCAGGTAAAAATGGTACTATGAGTGCTACTACTAATAGCATGCCTTTACAAGTAAGTGGAAAAATAGATACAACAAGCCCTAATGGTAGTTTACCTGAAGGAAATGTATCAATGGATCAAATAATGGGATTAATGAATAAATAAAATGGCATTTAACCAAAGACAAGTATTTCCTAATGACCTTAGACCAAGAGTAGCTATAGGTTTTAATTTACCTATGAATGGGGAAGCTGTTTTTAATCCAAATTATCAAACACGAGAAGCAATTAAAAATAATTTAATTAATTATTTCTTAACTAACCCTGGAGAAAGACCGGGTAACCCTGAATTTGGTGGTGGGTTAAGAGCTTTTATATTTTCTCAAATAGAAGAAGATAATTTAGAATATCTTAAAGAGGATATACAAGAAAAAATAATTTCTAATTTTCCAAATGTGGTTTTACAAGGGGTAGATATACTACAATACCCAGATAACAACAGTATTGAAGTAAAATTGTATTATAGTATATCAAATACTGACATAAATGATCAATTAGAATTAAATTTTAACTAATGGCAAGAAGAAATGTATCTTATAACAATAGGGATTTTGAAGGAATTAAAGAAAGATTAATTAATTTCTCGCAAACTTATTTCCCTACAACCTACACAGATTTTGACCCTAATTCTCCGGGTATAATGTTTATGGAACAAGCTTCTTATGTAAGTGATGTTCTTTCATTCTATTTAGATAATCAGGTACAAGAAACTTATTTACAGTATGCTAGACAAGATAATAATATATATGATCTAGCTTATATGTTTGGTTATAAACCAAAACTAACAGGCTTAGCTAATACTAATATTGATTTCTACCAATTACTCCCAGCTAAAATAGTTATGGGGGCTGCAGTTCCTGATTATGATTATGCCCTATTTGTAGAAGGTGGAACGTTAGTAACAGCAGATAATGGAGCAGGATTTAGAATAGAAGATTCTATAGACTTTACAGTTTCAAATTCTATGGACTTAACAGAAACATCAGTAGCACAAATAGCAAATGATGAACCTACTTATTTCTTATTAAAGAAAAGTAGAAAAGCTATTTCAGGTAATACTAATACCCAAACTTTTAATTTAGGGAAATATCAAGAATTCCCTACAATTCAAATTAAAAATAGCTCACTAGCCAAAATTTTATCAGTTACAGATTCTAACGGAAATGTATATGATGAAGTAGATAATTTAGCTCAAGAATTAGTATTTGATAAAATCAAAAACACAAATGTAAATGACCCTAATAATTACCAAAATTCTGGGGATTCACCTTATATTCTTATAACACGACAATCACAATATAGATTTGTAACAAGACATTTAAACTCTAATACTACTCAAATCCAATTTGGATCTGGTAAACCTGAGGATACAGATGAATTACAAATCCCAAACCCCGATAATGTTGGTTTAGGTTTACCATTTAAAAAAGACAAATTAACAACAGCTTTTAGTCCTTCTAATTTTGTATTTACAAATACTTATGGTGTTGCTCCTAGTAATACTACAATCACAGTAAGATACCTATCAGGAGGTGGTGTTGGGTCTAATGTTAGTGCTAACTCTTTAACTAATTTAGATACTACAGGTATAAGATTCCTTGAACCTAATCTTAACCCAGTAACAGCTAATTATATTTTTTCTTCATTAGCTAGTAATAACCCAGATAAAGCATCAGGTGGTAAAGATGGAGATAATATTAATGAAATTAGAGAAAATACTTTAAGTAATTATTCTTCACAGTTACGAAATGTAACCGCAGATGATTATTTAATCAGAGCCTTAAGTATGCCTAGTGATTATGGTATGATTTCAAAGGCCCATATTCAAAAACCTAAGGCAAATGAAGGTAATAGTACCTTAGATTTATATGTTTTAGGGTATGATAGATTTAAAAATTTAGATTATACTAGTAGTACCTTAAAAAATAACTTAAAAACTTACCTAAACCAATATAGAATGGTAGGAGATGTTATTAATATTAAAGATGCTTATATTGTTAATATAGGAATTGAATTTGAAGTAATCACAGATATAGAATCTAATAATAATGATGTTATTAGAAATTGTATATCATCACTCCAAGCCTTTTTTGATATTGATTTAATGACTATAAATAAACCTATTGTACTTAAAACCCTAGAAGGTTTGTTAGATAATATAATAGGGGTACAAACTGTAAAACAAATTAATATAATAAATAAGGTAGGAGAAAATAAAGGATACTCTAGATATGCTTATGACATACAGGGGGCAACTCAAAGTAAAGTAGTTTACCCATCTTTAGACCCTATGGTATTTGAAATTAAAAACCCTAACCAAGATATAACTGGTAGAGTAGTAACAATATAATTATGGCAGTATATAAATTATTTCCGATACAAGATACAACTATATATTCTGGATATCCTTCTATGAATACGGGATTAGATGAATTACTAGAAGTAACTAGTGAATATCCTCAAATGCTTTCTCCATCACCTAGAGTAGCCCGAAGTTTAATTAAATTTGACCAAAATGAAATTGACGACGTACTAGATAATAAAATTTTAGGAAATGAATGGTCTGGAAGTTTAAAATCTTCTATTTCCTTAGCACAAGGGATAAATTTTGATTCAACTCTTAAAGTATATCCTATTAGTGGATCATGGAATAATGGTACAGGCCAATATTTAGATTCACCACAAACTACAAATGGTGCTAGCTGGTTATACTCAAATTACAAAGATGGACATTTATGGGAAGTAGATTCAAATCGACCATTTGTTACAAGCTCATACACAACAAATAATAGTGGAGGTGGAATATGGTATACCGGATCTAATAATGTTAATATAACATCACTTACAGGTTCACAAAACTTTTCTTCTAGATCTACTAAAGATTTAAACATACCAGTTACTGATACTATAAAAATATGGCACTCAGCTTCTAAAAGTTTAGATTTAGGATATATTAGAGTAAATAATGATGGTTTTATCATTAAATGGGAAGATAATATAGAATTTACAGCTGCAAAAGCCATTCAACCTATATTAAAATTTTACTCTGTAGATACAAATACTATATACCCTCCTACTTTAGAATTTAAATGGGATGATTCAAATTATAGTACTACACTAAATGAAATTTCTACTACAGATTTATTTATAGGATTAGACTCTAATCCAGGTATATTTTATAGTGAAAGTATAAATAGATTTAGACTAAACGTGCGTCCTGAATTCCCAGTTCGTACATTCCAAACTGCATCCTTGTATACTAGCAATTTTGCATTACCAGAAACATCATATTATGCTGTTAAAGACTTAGATACTAATGAATTTGTAATTGATTTTGATAAACAATTTACAAAAATTAGCTGTGATAATAATAGTAATTATTTTGATGTTTATATGAATGGTCTAGAACCAGAAAGATATTATAAAATTTTAATAAAAACTGTAATAAATGGGAGTGTAATAGTTAAAGATGAAGATTATTATTTTAAAATAATTAATGGATAATGAGTCGAGAAAAAATTGATTTAAAAAAGGGGGTTTTTAGTAAACCTCAATATACTAAAACTATAGATACCCAATTCAATGAATTAGGTGTTAAAACTGTTTCTGAACAATTACAAGAAGAAACAAGTATAGAAGAATTTTTTAAATTATACAACGAATTATTCTATGAAATACCTTCAGAAGGAGAATTTAATTCTCATCGATATATAGCAGAACAAAGTGGTGAATATATTGATTTTGATAATACTATAGAAGAAGTAGAAGCATTAAGACAAGAAATTGCTATTTTAAGAACAGATTTATTAGCTCAACAAATAAAAAATATTGAGTTAGAAACAGGACAACCATTAAATATTAATACTGATGCCTTAAAAGATCAACTGACAGGATTAGGTTCAAATTTAGAAGCTAATCAAGCCTCTTTAGCAGATGCACAAGAACAATCTGCAAAAGCAACAGCTGAAGCAACTAGGGTAAAAAAAGAAGTTGATAAATCATCCGGAGTAGGATATTTTTAATATAATTTATGAAAGAGAAAGCACAAATTACAGAACTTAATGCTAAAACTTTTGAGTTTCAAAAATATTTAGACATAGATAATGAGTTAATAGCTATATCTAGTTTAGATACTGTTTTTAGTAAAGATTCTGATTACATAGAATATTATATATTTGATGAATCTCAAAATAAAATACTTCCTCAAAATGGTACTTTACCTCTTACTACCTATTCAGTAATAAAAGGCCATATTAATTTATTTCCTGAAACTGATTTAAGAAACCACGGTATAAATAATGATTCTTATTATATATTATATAACTTCTACCGTAAAAGATTAAAATCAGATTATTTAAATAAATACTATATTAAAGAAATATCATCTGATAGAACAGAAATTCGTTTAGATAGTAACATTATTAGTAATGAAGATATAATATCTACAAGTAATGAGTTTATTAAACATAGAGAAAAAGAAGGATATTTTGTAGATTTTTTATTAAACTTTGGAGATAATAAAAGTGTTATAGCTAATAATATTAAATTAGATACTACCCTCTTAGATGATCCTACTATATTAATTAAATTATATGAACCTTTACCTGAGGATTTTGAATTAAAAACAGAATTATGGGTTGTAGAAGAAATATCAGATTCATTATTATACGAAGTTAAATTTCCACTTGACATTATAGTAGATCAAGATTTTGAATTTATTCAAGGTCCTAATTTAAATATAAATGTAAAAAGTGGATTAGGAGTACCTTCTCAAGTTTTTTCACTTGATTCTTTAATGAATTCTTCTATAACTAGTTCCCAAAGTCAATTACTAAATTTACTAGATGAACAAGGAACTAATATTAATATAAATTATGAAGGCTTTGAGGATTTCGTTCACTTTAGTTCAGCAAAAACTCGTTTAGAAAATTTTATTTTTAAAGCAGGGTTAATAGAATCTTATACTAATGTAATCTCATCATCTTTAGGATCAATTCAAAATAATTCCTCTGGAACCTCAGAATATAGCTCTAGTAAAGCTTTATACGAAAGTAAAATAAATGATATAATCAACAAATTTGATGGTTATGATTATTTTTTATATTATAATAGTGGATCCGATTTTTCTTACCCTAAATCAAATCTAAAACCTCCATATCAGTTACAATCAACTTCTAGTATTGAGGTATTAAAATGGGCGGGTAGTACAAACCCAGAAAGTAATTATTATGGGGGGTTAGCAGTTACTGCCTCGGATTATGATGAATCAAACCCAGATTACCTTTATAATTCAATTCCTGAATATTTAAGGGATGACCCTAATAATAAACAATATGATTTGTTTATAGATATGGTTGCTCAAGAATATGATAATACTTGGCTTTATACTAAAGATATTACAAATAAGTTTGATGCTGATAATCGTTTAGAGTATGGAATATCTAAAGATTTAATTAGTACTGCTGTTAAAGATTTTGGTATTAAATTATATTCTAATAATTTCTCAAATGCCGACCTCTATACAGCATTTTTAGGACTTACTCCTTCAGGTGGTTTGTTCCCATTCCCAGAAATTTCAAGCGAATATCCCGTATCTTCTGGGCAAGAATATGTAGATACTTTAATATCATCATCGAGTGACATAATCCCATTAAATGATATAAATAATCGCCTTTATAAACGTATTTACCATAATTTACCTTACTTACTTAAAACTAAAGGTACAATAGCAGGCATTAGAGCATTAATTACTACATATGGTATTCCAGATACTATTTTAAGAATAAACGAGTTCGGAAGTAAGGATAAAATTAATTCTAATGATTGGGATTTAAAACAAAGAGTATTTAATTATGCTTTTGATACAAAAGGTGGAAATTATATTACCTCTTCTTTTGATGTAAATGAAAATTTTGGATCAAATAGACCACAAACCGTTCAATTTAGGTTTAAATCTGATGGTATCCCAACTCAATTATCTCAATCCTTATATTATTTAGACCCTAATAGAAGTGCTCTAATACTAGAATATACAGGTTCTGGCTTAAGTAGTGGCTCATATTCAGGATCAAATACAGATTTATATAGAGAATATGGAACCTTGTCTTTTGTACCTGACATGAATAAACCTGAGATTAGCGCTAGTTTATATTTTCCATTTTTTAATAATGAATGGTGGTCAATCCAAACTACTATAAATGTAACAAGCCCAACAGCATCATTATTTGCTGCTAATCAAATTAATAATAATTTAGGATTTTATGGTTCTTCTAGTATAGAAGGTTCATTCCAACCCTCTTATTATAATAGTGCAGATAAAATTAGTTTCCCAAATTTTAGTAATAACTTAGTAGTAGGAGGTAAAAGTTATAGTAAATTTTTAGGTTTATATCAAGAAATAAGATATTATAACACTCAAATTTCTTCAAGTGTATTTAAGGATTACACAATGAATCCATATTCATTTGAAGGTAACAATATAAATAGTACCCCTGAAGAGTTGATTTTTAGAGCAGATTTAGGTTCTCAATTAAATACTGGGAGTTATAAATCTATCCATCCTAAAATTACTGGGTCTAGCAACTTCATGACTTCTTCGTTTACTACTGACAGTGATTATTATGTTAGTAATCCTAACTTTGTTGCTAATAAAGAATATATATACCAGGACCAAGTTTCAGCAGGTATAAAAAATAGAATTACAGATAAAATAACAACAAACCCTTCAGTTTTACCTAAAGGAAATGTTTTATCTCCAATGATATCAGTACAATTAGATTCAGTTGAATCTTCAAGTTATACCCCTAGTATTAATTATTTAGAGGTAGCTTTTTCACCCCAAGACCAAATTAATGATGATATTAATGCACAAATGGGGCATTTTAATTTAGGTGAATACATTGGAGATCCAAGACATATATCCCAATCAGGTCGTAATTACCCCGATTTAGATACGTTAAGAGACTCATATTTTAAAAAATATATTAGCAGTTATAATCTTATAGACTTTGTAAGATTAATGAAATTCTTTGATAATTCATTATTTAAAATGATTAAGGATTTTACTCCTGCAAGAACAAGTTTAACATCTGGAGTTGTAGTAAAACAACACATATTAGAAAGAAATAGAGTTAAACCACCTCAAGTTTCATATGAAAATGTAACTCATAGTGGTTCAATTAAATCACAACCTAGAAACTATAATACTGGATCTGGAGATACAGGACAATATGACTATAATAATGGTTCTTCTCTATATAGATATAAAGGAGGAACTGGAGGTTCTTTTGAAGCATTTAATGGTTTAACTAATGATCGTAATGTAAATCAAGCATATTCTGAATCAATAGATGGACCTTTAGGAAAAAGAATAATATATATTTCTGATCAAGAAGAATTTTATGATGGAGAATTTAGTGGCTCAAATATCACAGCAACCACTCAATCATTAAGTCCAGATTGTATTAAATATCATGATAACCCAGATATTCCTCTACAATATTATCCAATATTCTTTTCTGATTCTTCTACTGATTTTATATTTGGTACAACTACTTTAGAACGTTGGAGTGATAGAAGAAATGAACCACAAAGAGGATATGCCTGGTTTTTTACTAGAACAAATTCAACAACAGGTGTAGTTAATGTGGAAAAAATTAAATTAGCTGCCTTAGATAAGGGAGGTAATGATATTAGAGATTCATTAATTGGAACCGAATTTGTACAATTTGCTTTCCCTGAAGGATTTAAAATGTTCTTCTCAGAAGGTACTGTAATTAATGATAAATCTGCTACTTTAACTATAGAACAAGATAGAGGAGATTATTTATTTGCATCTTCTTCAAATGGTGGATCAGAAAATTGGAGTTTATTAGTATCAGGAGATGTGTCTGGATCTCATTACACACCAACAACCCAGCCTGGTGGTTTAGATCCTTTATCACAAAACTATTTCCATGGTCAAACTGAGCTTCAAATCCAACCTATTAGATATTATAATGGAGAAAAAGGAGATATTTTAGGATTTTTTAATACAGGATCCCCAGATTATACAGTTTATGGTCCATTTAATAATGGAATTATACCTGAAGCATATGATTGGGGTAGTTATATTATACCAAGAACATCTAATATTCCTTGGGTATTATCCGCTTCCATAGCATATAGTGCTTCTGGAGGAAATGAAACTATCGATCCAATATATACTCAAGGTATATTACATACTGGTAGTTTTTACGGAGCAGATAGTGAAAGAAGAGCCTATACCTTTGATTCAAGTAATTTTGGTAATACTATGAGTATTGCTTTACCTCCGTTTAACAATAGCTCACAAAATCTAGATTCAACATTTTTTAAAAATATTGTTGACCAAAATATAGAAGGTGATATTTTAAATAGTAATAGAATAAAATATAAATTTTCAACAGCTACTACTAATTGGGGGAATAATCAGTTTAAACAAGTAGCATTTAATAATGCTAATATTAGTCAAGCTACTCAAATGCTTATATCATTATATGATGACGAAGGAAATACTTGGATAGATACCTCTGATATGCAAAAATTTAACCAAGCTAGTAGTTGGAATTTTTATAACCCTAATAATGGAGCTAATCGTATTGCAATAACAGGAGCAACCACTTTACTAAATGGTAGCACTCCTATATTTGCTAATTCAGGTAACTTATGGATAATTAAACAGTTTTCTGCTGGTAATGCTACACAATTTGGAAATTCTTTTTCTCAAAATGATGAAATTAGAGTTATACCTAGTACTATTCCCGATGCTTCAGGTCATGCTACAATATTACAAGGTGGTACTGGTTCATTAAACTTTAATTTTGATGAATATGCTTATTCTGTTTTTGGTGGTAGTAATCTTACAGGGGGTGTTACAAGTGGTAGACCAGAACCAGGTGGTAGCCTTATACTCGCTACTGCAGGTAGACCAAAATTAATAAGATCGATTGCAGGACCTAATGGAACATATGCTTCATCAAATAATAGCAATATTGGTGCTTCAATACCCTCCACTTTCACTGATTTTATGTCAGCTGTAGACACAGATGAAGAATTCTATTATGAAATAGATTTAAATGAGTTAGAGGATTATATGGATGGTGAAAATAGAGAGATAGATGAACCTGCATTATTAAGAATAAGCTATAACACCACAGTCACAAAGGGATATTTTGAACATGCTACTCCTGGAATAGATGACGAACCAGATAGTGTAGAATCTGCTATTTACAAACAAGATGTCCTTCAGGGTATGGCTGGTGCAGAATCAAAATTATTAAATTCTACTAGAACCTTAGAGTATAGTACAATTGGAGGAGGTTCACAAAATGGGGTAAGAAATAATATCCAGTATACATTAACATCTGCTCAATTAAACCCTCAATCAGGAGATAAATTAAGAATTAAGCTAAAATTTAAAATACCTTCAACTGAGATATTTAAATATTATGTAACTAATTTTAAAGTTGATTTACAATTCTATTCAACAGATTTAAATGATGTAGGAAGTGGAAATCAAGGAATTTCTAATTCTGGTGGAGGTGGAGTATTTTCTGGAGCCTCAATATTAAATACTGATACTATAGGTATTGCAACTCAAGGTGATTTTTTATCCCAACAAATCCTTTTTGCTGAAACACTAAATACAAGTTTTAATGGTACTGTTAGAGAGTATTTATATATAACAGGTTCACACCACCACCCAAAACAATTAATTACGGCATCAAATGAAGTAAGAGATCAATTCTTTACTGGTGATCCTATATTATTTGCTGATAGTCCTATTAACAATATTTTCAGAACTAGTTCTTATGGTATAGAAAGATTTTCAATAACAGAATCTTTAGGTGATAGTGTAACTTTCCAATATACAGACCCCCATACTGAAAATTTAAAAACCTCTACCTTAACATCTGGTAGTCATGGTTATTTTGGTATAAGACAAGGAGGTACATCCCCAGTAAAAACTGGAGGTGCTGGTAATATTACATCTAATTCTTTGGGTATTGAAACAGTATATCCTACTTTTAATACAACGGGTAGTATGTATTTTATAGAAACTGTAATTTCATCTGGAAGTGTAGCAAATAGTAATCCAAATCTACCTATTCAGTTTACAATATTACCTCCTAAATTAGATGAAGTTTACCCTAAATTAACTATTAATAATGAAATAAGGGCAGACCAAAGTGGTTATGACTTTACAGGATCTATACAAATATTTAAAGGAAATAAAGATGATACTTCAGCTTATGGGTCTCCCATTTTTGAACAAAGTTTTATAGTTCCTACAAGTGCCTCTGCAAGAGGAGAATCATATGATCCTTCATCAGCACCTGCTAATAGTGATTGGGTATCAAGTAATATACAATTAAGTGGTTCATTTATTAAAAACTTTTCATATAATGATTCATTTAGACTTGTAGTAAGAGCAGATAAAAATCTTGGATCATTCTTAGATATTACTGAATATACTATGAGTTTATTCCCATCAGAATCTAAATTTGGTTCTATTACTAATGATTTCTCTTTTTATGGAGAAACACCTTCTATTAGTGCTGAATATGGTGAGGATGATTATGGTGGTAATACAGTAATATTATCTCCAGGATATGGTAAATACTCAGTGCCAATAGTAACGGACACAATAGTTCCTAGTTATTATGGAAATGGAGTTTTACCTTTTGCTTTAGCTCTTGATTGTCAACCCTTAATAAACAATTATAATAATCAAAGATATAGTTCATACCTAATGGATGTTGATTATAGTAATATAAGTGGTTCAATAGTACCTGTTAACTTTAACCAAATTATATCAGGAAGTGCTACTAAAGCAACGGTTCCTGATTCTAATTATTTCCAAGAATCTTGGACGGCTTTAAGATATGATGGTACTAAGGCACAAAGTGAATATATCAATGCTTGGACACCAAACGATTTTGGAACATATGGACAACTTCCAGTACTGGAATTAAGAAATGCATATTTTGGGTATTTTAGTTCCATGAAGGATTCATACCCAATTTTAAATGATTCAACTAGGTTAAATTTATCATATTTAATAGACCCACAAGGAAATGCCTTACCTCCTTCATTACAAGGAGTTGCTTTAGATATTATTGATAAAACATTCCCTAAAGAAGGAGACAGCAAATTGGCTATAAGTTTATCAGCTGAAAATCAAGAATTAGAAGAAATTAATGATCAACATACTGTAAAATTTGTAGGTAAATATCCTGTACCTATTATGTATTCTCAAATAGGTAGTAGACAATATGCAGAAAGTATCCCACTTACAGGTTCAGGTCGTATTAGTATATATGATAACCCAGGAACAGGATTTACTGATTTTAGTTTCTCAGTTGAAGGAACATCTTCTTTAACCCCTGGTAGAAGTGTAAAAGGAACATTAAACCCATCATCAAATTATAAACCAGTAGTACCTGATGCTACTAATTACGAACTAGCTTATAATACAAGTAATGGACAAATTGATTTTGCTGAAGAAGCCCATGCAATTAGTGGTGAATTGTCTCAAATGCAATATATTAGTTTAATAACTTCTTTACCAACAACTTATATATATTCTGGTGATTATCATAAAAAAGGTAATTTCTGGAAAAAATCTAAATCAAGGGAGTATATAGAATTTACATTAAAATTAGGTTTAAAATATACAGATGGTTCTGATGTTAGTTATATACCTTTTGTAGCTGAAGATATATCTTTAAGAGTATGGAAAGGTGGTGTTCCTTACAATGCAGGATCTGTAGTTGATAAAATTGTATTTGAACAAGCTACTCCAACAACCTCAAGAACTTTAAGAGGAACTTTTTGGAGAAAATCACGTACTACAAGTACTTACAACTTTAGTAGCGGATTAAAACTAGATAGAGAAAATAAAATTCATGCTAAAATCAATGAAAAGGTTGTTAAAGATATTTTATCATCTAAAGGGTTAGATGGAAAAGGTATTGAAGATGGAGGAAATATTGAAGGGTTAGAATGGATAATTAAAGCAAATTCTGGTGAAAATATATTTGCTGAAGATAGTAAAGTAGAATGGGAAATAGATTCATCTATATTAGCAGGTAATAATGGTAAAAATACAATTATGCCCTCAACATTTACGGGTCCTAAAGGTGCTACCAAAATAAGCATGTTAGGTTCTAAAACTCACCTACTTTCAGGAGATAATGTAGCAAATGCTCCATATTTTATGTTTGGTGATAACATGAAACCCCAAGCAATACCTACTTCAGATACTACACATAATTTTATTTATATGTCTTCTTCATTATTTAATGAAGGATATGGAAATTCATTCTCACAAGCAGAATTACCTTATACTCCTGGTCCTTATGAAGGCTTTGCAACAGGCCAAGAACCAGAAAATACTAAAATTGGTAAACCATATTCTACCTTGGTTATAGAAGAAGGAGATGAAATTAGATTTGGTAATAACGAAAACTTTACATTTATTATTAATTCTGTAGAACCACCTCAATCTAATATACACCCTGATGATGTAGGTTACTTAAAACTAGAACTAAACAAACCAGTACCTGCTTCTATAAATAAGGATTTCTTTTTAATTAGAAGATATTTACCTAATGCTGGTAGTGTATTTATAGATTTACCATACCCATATACTAATGAAACCTTAGATTTAGGGGAACAAGTAAGTGAAACTCGTAATGGAAAATTAGTAAAAGCAGAAGATAGTTTATTAAAATCTATAACTCAACAACCTATACAAGGTATTGATGCTGGCGCCACAACAGAAAACATATCAGGATCATATATTAATGTCCCACTTACAGGAGGAAGCGGAACTGGAGCAAAAGCAACTATTATAGTTAGTGGTTCTGCGGATGCTGGTTTTTGGCCTATAGCTTCTATACAAGTAACAGATGCAGGAAGTGGATATTTAGATGGAGATGTTTTAGGGATAGATAATACAAATATTGACCCTAATGAAGAAGCAGAAATTACATTAAACCCACTTGATATACAAAGAACAGTAACTAAAGTACAACAAAATGTATCAAAACCTTTCTCATCTGATGGTATAATATTTCCAAGTTATCCAATACCTGAATTAGAAACTAGTGCATCTATAATAGTAAATGATTTAATTAGTAAAGGAATAATACAATCTTAATAAAAATACATATTTATAACATATAACAAACATTTATATAAAAAACAATGGGATATTTAAACAATTCAGTAATAACAGTTGATGCTATACTTACAAAAAAAGGTAGAGAACTGTTAGCTAAAAACGATGGTTCATTCCAAATCACACAATTTGCACTATCCGATGATGAAATAGATTATACCTTATATAATCCAAATCATCCCTCAGGTTCTGCATATTATGGAGAAGCAATTAATAGTATGCCTCTTTTAGAAGCATTTCCGGATGAGCAACAAATAATGAAGTATAAATTGGTAACTTTACCAAGAGGTACTTCAAAACTACCTATCTTAGATTTAGGATATAGTGCCATCAATATAAAACAAGGAGCTCAATTAGCTATAACTCCACAAACTCTTAATTACTTAGGAAACCAACAAACATTTGAAACTAGTGGTTATGCTGCTACTTTAGGAGATGTTAGATTATTTGGTCAATTCCAAGGAACAGGAATTAATAGTGATGCTGCAGCTAGTGCTAATTCAACTCAAACACTTGGTACTAATGTATCTAAAACCGTAATAGGAACTCAAATTAACTTAACTTCAACTACAGTTAATACCTTATTTGGAAAACAAACCCAATTAAGAACTACATTAACAGTAATAGGATTAGATAGTGGAGCTAGATTGACAATCCCAGTAACAATAACACAAAACCGTTTAACATAATACAATATGGGCTTTAAAAGATTCGATCCAGAAGATTTCGTAGTAAGTGCTGACACAGTTACATCAACTGTATGGTCAGGTTTTCAACCTTCACTAAACACTTATGCAACCTCTTCTGTACAAAAAGAAGGAACCTCGGGACCTTATTATTTATCTGTATATCAAACAGCATCAAACGCAAATGGTTCTGAAACACAATTTTGTATCGCTTTTGGAGACGAAACAGGAAGAGGATCAGTAGATTTTGATAGTGGAGTACCAGGAGTATCCCCATCAAAAACAATATATGGCCAATACAGAACTTTAGTTTTAGAAGATGAAAATGCAAACTTCGTATATGGATCTAGTTTTACTGGAAGCCATTTTTATGCAGTAAGTGTAGAAAGAGCTAGATATAAAGAAAAACTATTCCCAGGTTCAATGAACTTAGTAATATCAAGTAGTAATACTCAATTATCTGCTTTACATTTAACTGATGATTCTAACATGGTAAACTTACCTACATATTATGGTACCCAAAGAGCTTATCAAGTAATTAGTGGTTCAGGTGGTAGAGCATGGAATGGAAATGGATATTCAGTTAGTGGTTCTTATGGTTTATTTCTTCCGGACATTTCAACTATATTATTAAATGGTGCAGCTTTAGATGATGCTTCTTCTCCAGGAGCAACAGGAACAGATGATGGTGTAGGTATTAATTTAAAATCAGGACTAGATGCTTCTCAAAATCAAGATAATCCTTCTAAACTTTATAGACATATATCAGGATCAACAGGAGATTCTACAGGACAAATATTCCAACTAAACTCACAAGAAACAATCACTTCAGATTTTGTATTTATTAGAGCAAGAAACTCAGAATTTAATTATTCTGAAAATCCTTCCTTTATATCAGGATCAACAGGAGAAGTAATTTATAATTATTTTATTGATAATCCAACATCATTCCCGACAGCAGTTGGAATGTATAATGATAGTAATGAACTATTAGCAGTAGCAAAATTATCAAAACCTATAACAAAAGATTTTACAAAAGAAGCGCTTATTAGAGTTAAATTAGATTTTTAAAAAATGGAATGGCGGCTTATAAACAATTTAATTCCGAAGATATAATAGTATCCCCCTTAGAAGTAAATAAATCATTTACTTTTTCTGGGGGAGATACTTTAATAGAGTCTAATGTAGGTATAGATAGATTCTTAGCAATTGATACTTCATTTTTATTTACTACCGGATATATTCAAACTAGACTACAATCTAGTATATACCATTCAATAAAACAATTATATTACTCTAATTATATATCGGGTAGTAACGGTGAAATTTCAACCGTTTCTACCGCTAGTTTTAATCGTGATGGCACTGTTACAGGAGAAAATTATTCTCCTTTATTTTATAATTTTGAACAAACTAATTTAAATCCTCATAAATATTTCCCAACAGGATCTTATACTACTTACGTAAAAGATGCTGCTTTATATGGGCAAGATAAATATGGTGAAAGTAATTATGGTTTTATAAATAGAGCCCCTAAATTAGCAGTTATGTCAATTCCCAAAAATTTATTTGGGGATTATATTCAACCTAAATCCTTAAATATTACTACGGATAGTGGTAGTTATAAAGACGACGGTGAAGGACGTTTAATAAGATATAATTCTTCTAAGGAAGTATTCGCAGGTAATGTTATATACCAACATGGTATGATAATATTAACTGGTGGAGATAGAAAAACAGGAACAGGTGAATCTGGTAATTACGGAGATGAAGAATATGGAGATGGAGTATACGGGGGAAGAACTATTGGAAATAATGATATTGAGAATTTTGCAACTGGATCTAATATTGAAGTTTCATTTTCTTCTTCTTTTGGAATATATGAAACACAATACAAATGTAGTATTGAAGAAAGTGAATTTAATTTTACATTAAATCCTAGTATTATATCATCAAGTCGTGATGGGTCTATATATAATTGGGCTACATCTTCATTTTTTGATCCCTACATTTGTATTGTGTTTCATATATT
>Ga0233399_1000179_pt1 | contig 27704 bp, 43 predicted proteins | sample 43DmetaG_FD_182698 | JGI IMG/M metagenome (GOLD analysis project Ga0233399, IMG submission 182698) | Seawater microbial communities from Monterey Bay, California, United States - 43D | ecosystem: Environmental > Aquatic > Marine > Coastal | place: USA: California | collected 2016-11-08 | reverse complement strand
CAGCTAAAGAAACTAAGAGACGATAACTTTAACTTAAGATTGAATGATGACAGAAGTAAAGCTAAATGATGTAACCCTATGGGTAGAGTATAATTTTTATGATGGAGAGAAGCAGACTAATGATTATGTAGGTTCAGCTCCAGATGTAGATTTATTCTCAATATTCGTAGGTACTCAAGACATCTACAACTTACTAGATGCAAATCAATTAGAAGAGATAAAAGAATTATTAATTAAACAACACATAGAACAATGAAGCACAAAGTATTAAGTACTGGATTACACTGTATTACTAACAGTAAGGGTAGAGTTTATGTCTTTACCGAGAAAGAGTATCAGCATATGAATTGGTGGCAATCTGTAAAACTACGTTATGAAATTTAGATTACCAAAACCTATTAGAGATTGGATAAGAGCAAAGGCTTTACCTAATGAGGAGTTTCACTGGGTGTCTGAATGCTGTGGAGCAGATAGATGGATGGATATAGACATATGCTCTGACTGCAAAGAACACGCTGAATTTATGGAAGTAAATTATTAGCTATGATTATAGTAGGATTATTAATTGCTTTAGGACTATTTTTTATAGTAGTAGAGCTTAAACGTTTAGAGAAATGAAATTCGATTTAAAGATTGACTATTTAGGAAAGAAAGAAAAAAGAGGGGATACAGAGAAAGATATGTATCATCTATCCTTTAAGACTTATAATGCTGAGATCAGTGGTAAGTTTGAGAGAAGTGAGATAAGACATCTTATTCAGCAACTAGACAATGCTATTATATAGGAATGAAGAAGAATAAACTAAATCAAGTACAAAGAATAGCTAGACTAGAGAGGCTCGTTACTGAGATGTATCTTAAGGTAGAAGCTTTTAAAGTAAGGGTAGAACAATTAGAAAACAAAGATGAAAAAGAATAAAACCTTTGAGGAATTATTATGCCCTAACCAAAACAAATTAATTGTTTCGGAAATGGGGAACGTAAGTGCTAATATTTTAGATGCTGAAATGGATATTTTAAATTGTACATTCCACTTCGATATGAGTGTTGAAATAGATACTAGTGATTTACAATATATATGTTTAGACATTCATAATTTAAAGGTTTTGAAAAATTTAATTATTGAAGCAGAGGATTATTATGAGGAATTTTTTAAAGATAAAGATTTAGAAAACTATTAAAAAAAATATGAAGATAAAACTACTGGATAATACTATCCACGAACAAAGTGAATTAATAGACAATGCTTATTCAGATGAGTTTTACTATGGCTACTTAGGTAAAGCAGCCTTCTCATCTAGTAATTTAAAGCTACTACTAGATAGCCCTAAGAGTTATCACTACGCTATGACCTACGGAAACGAGTCAAGCTCTCAAGCCCTTAGAGATGGGTGGTTATTCCATACCTACCTCCTAGAGCCAGAGAAGCTAGAGGATATTGTATTTGTGGATGTGCAGAGTAAGAATACTAAAAAGTTTAAAGAGGCTAAAGCAGAGTATCCAGATGTGTTTACAGCTAAAGAAAGAAATGACTGTGAGAGGCTAGTAGATGCAATGAGTAAAAACTCTAGAGCTATGGAGCTGATGAGAGATAGCAGAACAGAAATACCAGCAGTAGATACACTTTTTGGTTATCCGTTCAGAGCAAAAGCAGACATCCTAAAAAACTCTGGAGGTATAGTAGATTTAAAAACAACTATAGACGTAAAGAACTTTAATAGATCAGCCTATAAGTTTCGTTACTTTTTACAAGTGTATATTTATTGTGAGCTTTTTAAGTGTAGCTATAAGGACTTTAAATTCCTATGTATAGACAAGAAGAATCTAGACATAGCTGTATGGGATGTAAGCAAAGAGTTTTATGAAGTAGGAGAGGAGCAAGTACAAAGAGCCTTAGAAACATATGAGGAGTACAAAACAGAAGGATTTGATGTTAATGATTTTACAATTACTGGTACACTATGACAAAAGAACAACTAAAGGAAGAGAGACAAAAGAGAAGAGAAATAGATCTAAATTATATTAGAGATAGAATACTATTTTATATAGGACTAGATGTAAAAGAAAACACTAGAGAAAGAGACTATGTATACGCTAGGATGGTATTCTGTAAGATAATGAGAGACGAGTATAAAATGACCTTTAACGTAATAGGCAAATACTTAGGTAGATCACACTGCACTATGGTACACTATATGAGAAACTTTGATACTATTGAGAAGTACGAGTATAGCTTTAATAAAGTATACCAATACATACTATTAGAGATGGAGTCTGAACAGATATTCATAGGAAAGAAACCAAGAGGAGAGAAGCGAGATATAGACAAAGACATACTAAAGGTAAGAGATGCTATACAAGATGCAGTAGAAGCGTTACAAATAAATTAAATAACTCGTTATATTAGTAAAGGATAACTATGGCTTATAAAACAGAGGACTTAAGAAGAGACTGCCTAAAAGCAATCAAAGAAAAAAAACTTATCTTTATAGGAGATATATTTGGCTACACCGCCTTCAGTAAAAGAGCTTTCTATGATCATAAACTGCAAGAATGTAACGACATAAAAAGGGCTTTAGAAACTAATAGAGTTAATATGAAAGTTGATATGAGAGCTAAGTGGTACGAGTCAGATAATCCTACGCTGCAAATAGGACTGATGAAACTAATAGCAGATGATGAGGAAGCACACAGACTAAACGGAACAAAGAGAGAGATTAAACACGATACAACAGACAAAGAGATAAACATAAAGATTCATAGATAGTGGATGTAAATGTTAATGTAGTATTTGAGCATCTTTTAGATAGTCAGAAAAAAATAATAGTAGAGCAAGGGGGGACTAGGTCTGGAAAGACTTATAACATTTTGCTCTTTATTATATTCCACTATTGCCAAGTAAATACTGGTAAGACCATCACTATATGCAGAAAGACCTTCCCAGCTTTGAGATCAACTGTAATGAGGGACTTCATAGATATACTTAAGATTCATAATAAGTACAATGAAGCAAACCACAACAAAAGCAACAGCGAATATAAGCTAGATGGAAACCTAATAGAGTTTATATCTTTAGACCAGCCACAGAAAGTAAGAGGTCGTAAGAGAGACTTTCTATTTTTAAACGAGGCTAACTCTTGTACTAAAGAGGACTGGCAGCAGCTTGTATTTAGAACAACTGAGAAGATAGTAATTGACTTTAACCCCTCAGACTTCTATCACTGGATATATGACGATGTAATAACAAGGGAGGATGTAGACTTCTTTATAACTACTTACAAGGATAATAAGTTTCTAGATGCTAGTATCATTGATGAGATAGAGAGGCTAAAAGAAACAGATGAACACTACTGGAGAATATACGGACTAGGAGAGAGAGGGTATAGTAAAGCAACTATCTTTAAATACTATGAGACTGACAATGTACCATCTGATGCAGAGTTTGTAAGTTATGGATTAGATTACGGATACACGAATGATCCTACAGCTATGGTAGGGGTTTGGAAGCGAGGCTATGACTTATACATAAAAGAATGTATCTACCAAACTATGATGACTGGAAGAGACATACACCAAAAGCTTAAAGAGCTAGGAGTAGAGAGAGACTTAATATATGCTGACTCAGCAGAGCCAAGACTAAATGAAGAGCTGAGAAGAATGGGCTGGAATATAAGACCTAGTGTAAAGGGTAAAGATTCTATTAATGCTGGAATAGACTTACTAAAGAGATTTAAAATAAACATCACTAAAGATAGTAATAACGCTATACAAGAGTTTAGAGACTATAAGTGGTTAGAGGATAAAAGTGGAAAGCTTACTAATAAACCAGAGCCAAAGAATGATCACTTAATTGATAGTACGAGATACGCTTGTTACTCTATTATGAGTCAGCCTAACTTTGGTAAGTACGCAATCCGTTAAAACACATAAATTTTACGTTATATTATTATGAAGCTAAAACTAACAGTGCCTAATGATTTAGGAGAGATAAAGCTATCAGACTACGTTAAGTATCTGAAAGTATTAGAAGTGAATGAGAATGATTCCTACAGCGATGTATTTGTCAATCAAAAAGTATTAGAGATATTTTGTGGAGTGCCACTACTAAAGGCAGTAGAATACAAGATGTCAGACGTGAGGAAAGTAGTAAACATAATCACAGCTACACTAAACAAACAGCCAGACTTAGTAAGGACTTTTAAACTAGGAGATACTGAATTTGGATTCATACCTAAACTAGATGATATGACCTTTGGGGAGTATGTAGATCTAGATAGTAACTTAGGAGACTGGGACAATATGTATAAAGCTATGGCTGTTCTATACAGACCTATAAAACAAAAGATAGGAGACAAGTATTTAATAGATGACTATAAAGGAGACTTGTATTATGATGCTATGCTACACACACCTATGGATGCAGTAGTAAGCTCAATGGTTTTTTTTTACAATTTAGGGAAAGAATTGTCGATAGCTATGACGAAATATTTGGAGGAGGAGGGGACTCTGGAGGGATTGACTCCTTCTCAAACTTCAATAATAAGTGGGGATGGTATCAATCAATACAAGCACTTAGCGGATTTAATGTGATGAATATAGATAAGGTTACTAAGCTAAATATACATAAGTGTTTATATGCTTTAGCCTTTATGAAAGATAAAACAGACTTAGAGAGAAAAAATATAAAAAAGAATTTTAAATGATAGACAGCATTAACCATATATTAGGAACTTGTGGAGAAGCACACCCTAACATATTCTTGCTTATAGCAATCACTATAGGAGCTTCATTAATTAAGTATAATAAAAAACCAGTAAAATGACAGCACTAACCCACAGAGGAGCTATAGCCTACTATGATGTAATGGATACCCTAAAGGATTTACTACTTACAGATGTAAACGTAAATACAGTGACCAGAGGAGACATCACACAAGTAAACCTAAATAAAGCAGAGATATTCCCATTGTCTCATATTATGCTAAATAACGTAACAGAGGATGGTCAGACTATGACCTTTAGTTTTAGTATACTAGCTATGGATATAGTAGATACTAATAAGGAAGAGACTGCTGATATATTCAGAGGAAACAACAATGAGATGGATGTGCTTAATACTCAATTAGCAGTACTGAATAAGTTTATACAAAAACTAAGAAAGGGTACTACTCATAGAGAAGGATACCAAGTAGAGGGTAGCACTAGCTTAGATGCTTTTAAGGATAGGTTTGAGAATGAACTAGCTGGATGGTCTGTTTCTTTTTCTTTAGTGGTAATGAATAATATAGACATCTGTGAAAACTGATAACCTAAAAAAAGTATTAGGAGAGATTAGAGACCAAATAATAGAGGACTCTAAAAAGAACTTAGCTAAGCAAGGTAAGGTAGGTAAGCTATATGAAAGTATAAAGAGCAGTAGTGTTTACGAAACTAAAGACAAGATTTACTTCAATATAGAAATGGAGGACTATGGACTCTTTCAAGATAAAGGGGTAAAAGGTGCAGATCCTAGTAAACAAATAGTAAAAGATAAATACAGAAAACCACAACAAGCTCCTAACAGTCCTTATAAGTTTGGTAGTGGTAATATGAAAGGTACTTTTGATGACTTTGCTAATAGTGTAGGAGACTGGGCAAAGGACAAAGGGTTTAGGCTAAGAGATGAAAAAGGTAGATTTGTTAGAGGTACTTATGAAACTATAGGAAAGATTATAGCTAGAAACATATACTACAGAGGATTAAAGCCTAGTTTATTTTTTACTAATGCTTTTGAGAAAGCACAAAATGATATGAGTAGCAAATTAGAAAAAGCCTTCAAATTAGATACAGAAGAAATGATTAAAATAACAGTAGAGAAATGAGCAAGATAAACGTAAGAAGTCCATACTATGTAAGCACTGGTACAGTTACTAATTTAACTGGATGCACTTTAGACTTGTATATATACGATGGGCAACAACAATTTGATAGACCAAGTAACCCTACTTACACAATAGAATCTACTGCGGTGTTAAATAAGTCAGACTTTGAAATATCAGAACTAGTTAGAGATTACTTTACTAACTCTTTTGATGGAGATTATGCAAGTGCTAATTTATGGGTAGATTATCAACTAACAGAGTTTATATCTGGAGTAGCACAAACTCCACAAACAATAGTAGATCTAACTGCTTTTTATGGCTATGGTTATTTTGAAGATGGATATAATCCACAAAACGATAGCGGACTATTGCAGTCAAACACAAAGTTTGTAAAGCTAGATGATGCACCAGCTACTATACCAGTAGATACATCAAAGACTACACAAGTAACATATGAACTTAACGGAGAATTAGTATACACTAAAGCTATAACAAGTAGCAATGAAAACGAAGAGCAAATAGAGTACGTTACAAACGGAGTGAATGGCTCTGATGAGTTTGAGGACAGAGTTATACAAGATGGTGGTACGTTTGAGGGTAGTAGTTGTTTAAATGAGTTTGCTAATGAGTTTACTTTATTTGACTTTGATACTATATATATTGATACAGATGATGGAGTTATAAAGCTAACAGTAGACAATATAGAGGAGTGTAAGTATGATCCTTATAAAGTAACGTTTGTAAACAAGTTTGGTGCATTACAAGACATATGGTTTTTCAAAAGGACTAACGAGGCACTAACTACTAAAACAGAAAAATTTAAGCGTAATATAGTTTCCAATGGCAGCTATAACGTAAGTAAACATCAACAAAAGATACTCACTAAAAACGGAAATGAGAAGCTAACGCTAAACACTGGCTTTTATCCAGAGGAATACAACGAGGTATTTAAGCAGATGCAGTTAAGCGAAGATTGTTGGATTGAGATAAACTCACAGACGTTACCAATAAACGTAAGCAGTAGCAGTTTAAATTACAAAACACACTTAAACGACAAACTAATAAACTATACTATAGAGTTAGACTTTGCTTTCGATACTATAAACAACATACGATAGATGCAGATAATAGAACTATATATAACTGCTGGAGATACTATACAGGGCTTTAATATTGGTGTAAACACTAACCAATTAATAGGCTTATCAGATTCAGAATTTACAAGCACAGTTAAGGTAGGAGCAAAAGTGAGAAATATTGATGACGATACAGAGGCTTTTGTAACTTCTGTTGTTAGTGATACAGTATTAAACTTATCTGCTGATATATTTACTGTAGCTTATAAGTCGTATATAATATCTGGATTGTTAGAAAGACTAGATCTATTTGGAGATGAGAGTGTGAGTGTAACTGATTCTATTAAAAATGTAAGAGATGTAGCTAAAGTATTTACACCTTTTAGCCAACAGTTTAACGTTCCAGCATCTAAAAACAACAATAAGATATTCAAGCACTACGAAAACTCTGACATACTGAACAGCTTTGATGCAAGATATAAAGCAGATGCTCTTATAAAACTAAATGGAGCAGACTATAAAAAGGGAAAGGTAAGGCTAGGTAGTGTGACAATGAAAGATAATAAGCCACACGCATACAAGCTAGTATTCTTTGGGGAAACAATAGAGTTTAAAGATGTACTCGCAGAGAATGAGTTAAGCAGTTTAGAATTTCCAAGCAGTTTGAATTTCTCATACACACACGCTAACGGATTACAAAAGTTTACTAATCTATCAGAGGTCTGTATGCCACTTATCACTCATAGTAAAAATATGAGATTAGACAATAATGGATATAAAAGCACAGACAATACTTTTTTAAACTTTAGAGATTTAAAACCAGCTATAAAGGTTAAGACAATTATAGAAGCTATTGAGAATGACTATGCAGAGATAGACTTTACAGACGAGTTTTTTAATGGGGAACAGATTAATAACCTATACTTGTGGATGCACAAAGAAAAAGGTTTTATGCGTAATGCAGAAGAATCTGAAGAAGCATCAAATACTATATCTACAAGGTTTGGAGCTGACCAGTCAATAGGATGGGTTTTAAGTAGTGGAGATGATATTAGAACTATACCAGCTTATATATCATATTCTAATGGATTTAATAGATTTGTCAGTTTTGTAATAACAGTAAACATTTCTAGTCAAACTGATGTATACAGTATTTTTATAAGAAGAGCTTCTGATAATGTGATAATAGCATCTTTAGAAGAACTGACTGGTAGTCAAACTTTAGATCCAATTATAATAAATGCTTTTAATTATGGTATTGGGACTTTAGATGTATATGTAGACTTTGTATCTGAAAATGTTTTATCATTAAACACTTTTACTTTAGGTGCTACTTATAGCTCAAATAATTATAATACACTATCATTCTCTTCAACTTCTGGTGTATATACTTCTCCATCTTTGACTTCTGCTAATGAGATTATTATAGCAGACCATATGCCTAAAATGAAGATAATGGATTTCTTATCCAACTTATTTAAGATGTTTAATTTAGTAGCTTATAAGCAAGGGGATAAAATAAGAGTAATACCTTTAAATGAATTTTATAGCGAGGGAGTAAACTATGATATAACTAAATATGTAGATGTTGAAAATTCAGAGATAAAAAAGGTACTACAGTATAGAAATATAAAGCTAGACTTTAAAAGCAGAAAATCATTTTTAGTACAGAAGCAACAAGAATTACTTGGTAATATATTTGCAGAAGAAAGTTATGGTAATAATAACTGGGATGGTGGAGACTATAAAATAGAATTAGATTTTGAGAAAATGCTTTATGAAAGATTAAGCAATGCAAACACTGGAGCTTTATCAACTATTTGTCAAGGTGCTATGTTAGATAAGGACTTTAAACCCACTATAGGAAAGCCTTTATTATTGTACATCAAAAACGAAGCTACTACAAATGACTTTGAGTTTGAGGATACTTCTACAAGCACAACAACTACTATAACTAATTACAATAGACCATCTCAAATATATGTACAAAGCAGTGGTGTTGTATTAAGCGGCTCATCATCATTAAACTTTGGTGTAGAGGCAGATGAGTTTTTTCTAGAGCCTAAAGGCACTAACCTATTCGCTAAATACTATGCAGATTACATTATAGGGGTTTTTGATAGACAAGGTAGGATATTAACTGTAGATGCTTATTTGCCTTTACATATAATACTAAACTACAACTTAAACGATAGATTTATAGTAGCTAACAAGGTCTATAGGATTAATTCTATAAAGACTAATTTACTAACTAACAAAAGTAAGCTAGAGCTTTATTCATCTACAGAATCTGTTACAGAATTAGAAAATAACCAAACTGCTTCTTTAGAAAGAGTAGCACAAGTTACAGTTTCCTCTAAAACATCAACAGCTATTAACATAACTTGGACTGCGGTTACTGGTGTTGTTGGTTATGATATTATTTTAAATGGTGGTGTACTTGTAACAACTTTAGGAACAACCATAAAGATATCTCCTTTAGAAAGCGGTACGACATACAATATAGGAGTAAGAGCAAAATACGATATAAGTGGAAACGATGTTTACTCACTTGATACAACTATAACAGAAACAACATTATGATAAAAGATATATTAGAAGCTTTAGAGTTTGACTTTAGAGGAGAATACATAGATATAGCGAAAGGCAAATACAAAATGCCAGAAACTATAAAAGAAAGCGTAAAACAATTTAAGGAAGAGATATGGCAGAAAAAGTAGAGATAGATGTAGTAGCTAAAACTGACAAAGCAGTAAAAGCAATTAATGATCTTAACTTAGCTTTAGGTAAAGTAGCTACTGCTGGAGACAAGCAAAGGAAAGGCTTTAAAGCTTTAGACAAAGTTTCTGGGGGTTATGCTACTAAAATAAAAGATTTAGCTGGTGCTGTTAAAGATGGTATTGGAGGATTTAAGGGTTTAATAAAAACTGTTAAAGGCTTTAGAACAGCTTTACTTACCACTGGTATAGGAGCTTTAGTAGTTGCTTTAGGTTTAGTTGTAGCTTATTGGGATGACATTAAGAATGCTGTAAATGGAGTCAGTAAGGCTCAAAAAGAATCTTTAGACTTACAAAAAGAGGCTGTACTAGAATCTGAAAAACAAGCAGAGATTACTAGATCAATGGAGAATACTCTTAAGCTTCAAGGTAAGACTGAGAAAGAAATAAGAGACTTAAAAAAGCAGCAATTAGGAGAGACTATAAAAAATCTAGAAGCTCAACTACTTACTCAGAGAGAAATGAAAAAGTCTCAAGTAGAAGCAGCAGAAAGAAACAAAAGCATTGCTAAAGGTATAATAGCCTTTTTATCAGCACCTTTATTAATTATAACTGGTCTAATTGATGGTATTACAAATAGCTTAGCATCTTTAGGTGTATTAGAAGAGGGAACTAGTTTAACTGAGGACTACTTAGAAACTACATCATCATCTTTATTTGATCCAGAAGAGGTGGCTGCTGAAGGGGATGCAGTAATAGATGAGACAGAGAAAAAGTTAAGAGAGTTAAAAAACAAAAGAGATGGCTTTATTCTTCAAGAAAATAAGGATGAAAAAGATAGGATAAAGAAAGAGAATGAAGAGAAGCTAAAACTAGAAGAGGATTACCAAAAAAGATTAGCAGACTTAAAAAACAGAATCAGAGAAGCAGAGGCTAATACAGAGGAAGAGGCAAGAGCTTTAGAGTTACAAAAAATAGAAGAGCATAACAAGAAACTAATGGCTGAGGCTTTAGCTAATGGTCTATTAAGTCAAGAGCTAATTAATTCTCTTAATGAAACCTTACAAGCTAAAAAGGATGAGTTTGCCTTAAAAGATAGAGAAAAAGCTCAAGCTAAAAAGATAGAGGAATTAGAACTAGATAGAGAGTTTGATACCCTAACCTTTGATGAGCAGAGAGAAATATTAAATCAAAGAAGTGCTTTACTTTTAGAGGATGAAACTTTAAACGATGAGCAAAGAACTGACTTAGCAGAACAATTCAAAGATGCTAGGGTAAGTATAGCAGATGCAGAGTTTGAAGCTAAAATGACTGCTGCTATGGGTTATGCTAGTGCGTTATCAGATGTTAGTGGAGTTATAGGAGAAGAAACTGCGGCTGGTAAAGCGATGGCAGTTGCGGCTTCATTAATTAGCACTTATTCGTCTATAGCTGGACAATTACAAGCTTTTAGTAAAGTACCAGTGCCAGGTTATGCTATTGCTCAAGCGATTGCTACTGGTGCGGTTGGTTTAGCTAATGTAAAAAAGATTATATCTACTAAAGTACCTAAGTCTAGTGGTGGTGGAGGAGGAGCATCTGCTGGAGCAGCAGCAGCTACACCTCAAGCTCCTAGCTTTAATATAGTTGGTGCTACAGAAACAAGTCAATTAGCAGAAGCAGTAGGACAGCAAACACAAGAGCCAGTACAAGCCTATGTAGTAGCTAATGATGTTACAACAGCACAGAGTTTAGAGAATAATATTGTAGAGGGTGCTACTCTTTAACAAAATAGAAATTAATAACGTTATAATAGTATGAGAATAGTAGAACTTATAATTGAAGAGGATGATGACAGCTTATTTGCTGGTATTGATGCAATCAGTATTGTAGAGCATCCAGCTATAGAGGAAAACTTTGTAGCACTTAATCAACAAAAGGAATATAAACTAGCAGAAGCAGATACAGATAAAAGACTACTTACTGGAGCTTTACTAGTACCTAATAAAACTATCTACAGAAAGGATGGTAATGATGAGTACTATATTTACTTTACTAGAGAGACAGTCCGTAAAGCATCTGAGATGTTTTTAATGAATGGCTATCAAAATAATTCTACATTTGAGCATAAGCTAGAGTTATCTGGTCTTAGCTTGGTAGAGTCTTGGATAGTAGAGGATGAGGTAAAAGATAAAAGTCAGATATACGATATGGACTTACCTATAGGAACTTGGGTAGGTACTATGAAAGTAACTAATGAAGAGGTTTGGCAAGATTTCGTAAAAACTGGTAAGGTTAAGGGTTTCTCAATAGAAGGCTACTTTGTAGAGAAGAGTAAAAAAGAAGAGCTTAGCAAAGAGATAGAAGCTGGACTAGAGCTACTAAAGATTAAACAGATGATCCTAGAAGCAGAAACAAAGCTAGAATCTTATACAGACTATCCAGAGAGTGCTAGTAATAACGCTAAACGAGCTTTAGAGTGGGCAGAGAAAAATGGATGGGGTAGCTGTGGCACTGATGTAGGAAAAAAAAGAGCAAACCAATTAGCTAAGAAAGAGGGTATAACTAGAGATACAATTTCTAGAATGGCTAGTTTCAAAAGACATCAACAGCATAAAGATGTACCATACTCTGAGGGGTGTGGAGGATTGATGTGGGATGCTTGGGGAGGCACTTCTGGTGTAGAGTGGGCTATTAACAAACTAAAAGAGTTAGATGCGTAAAGATAATAAGATACCTAGCAGAACCAGTCCTAAGAATAGCAAAAGAGGATGTTTGTGTAAAGATCAATTAACATACTCTAGAAAGTGCTGTGATGGTAGCCTATGGGCTCAAGGAATTGGTAAAAGTAAAGGAGAGGTTATTACTGGGGTTTGGTATGGATATTTAGTAGAGAGATGCTCAGATGCTCACACACATCACGTTCATATGCACGATACGGAGCTTATTGTAGGTAAAACTTATTACTTAACTCTAGAAAATAACCATAATGCTTGCTATACAGTAACAGCAGAGCATCATTCAGAGGGTATACATATAAATACAGCATCTATTGCTTATGATGACTGTACAGCTTGTGAGGATGCTAATTAAAAATGCAAAAAAAATAATACAAACGTTATATTAATAAATCAAAACTATGACTCTACAAAAAAGAATATTCTCACAGTTATCTAAACAAAAAAACAAAACAACTAAATTGTCTAGTGTAAGAGATTATGAGGATTTGTCAATAGATATTTTACTAGAAGCGGATAAAGCTTTACAAGAAATAAATGAGGTAATGACTATCTTAAATAATGTAGGGGATAATTTAGCAAGTGTTTTAATGCGTATACAAAATGAAGCCTCTCCTATGTTAGCTGATATAGAAACAATGTCAGAAGAATTAGGAATTGAAGTGCCTCAAGAAGTACAAAATTTTACTATTCAAATAGCAGAATCTGGTCAATACATTGAAGAGACTTTAGGAAAAATTATAGATACTAATAATCTATTTTAATTAATAAATAATATGAACACTAAAAATACAGTATTCAGTAGGCTGTTTGATGCAGATAAGCATAGAGAGCTGAGACTAAAAGAGGAAAAAAAATTAGAGCTAGGCTTAGTAAATGAGTTTAATTACGAATACGAATACTTACAAGACGAAATAGGTCGTTTATCTTATTCTGTAGAAGAGTGGTTTGACGAAAAATTTAATGAGTTTTACCAATTACGTAGCGACTTACGATCTGTATACTTGCAAAATAGCGAGTCTTTTGTAACTACAGCCGACGTAGCTGGGGATTTAGAAATACTAAAGCAAATAAAAGAAAAAGCAGAAGAGCTGGGATTGAGTCCAGAAGAGGTATATCCAGACTGGCAGCTACATTTTGACGATTTACAATATTTAGACCAATTAGAAAGTAAATTTGACGATCAAGTAAGCGAATTACGTTCTATAGGTGTAGAGTAAAAATATAAACTATGAACACAAAGAAAACAGTATTTAGCAAGATAGCTAAAGGGATGCCTAAGAAACAAGTTAAGCTATCACTAGTTAGCGATATAGAAGATAATCTAGAGCGTTTTGAACAAGCTGAGATGGAAGCAAGTTATTTGGCTTATGAATACGGAGATGAGATTATTGATGCTTTTAATGAGGTTAGAAGTAGGTATAATTTAGATGATTATATAATAAATGGTGCTACTAGAGACTTAGAGGAAGTTTCAGAAATTATAGGACAAGCTCTATCTGAGTTAGAGTTTAAAGCGCAAGAGTTAGGAGTAGATCCTAACGATATTTTATCCAACTTTGACGATTTAATAAGAAGAGTAGATAATGCAGAGTCATTGAATAGAGATGCTTTTGAAAAATACCAAGAGGCTAGACAGTATGCTGGTTTTAATGATTTTTGGAGATAATTAATTAATAAATAAATAAATATGAAAACGACAGAAATGTTATCTAAGATTAAAGCTCTTTTGAATACTAACGTAAAGTTAGCTCAACAGACTTTAGACAATGGTACAGTAATCGAAGCTGAGTCTTTTGAGGCTGGTCAGTCTGTTTTTATTGTTACTGAGGATGAGCGTGTAGCACTTCCAATCGGAGGATACAAGCTAGAGGATGGACGTTCTTTAGTTGTAGAGGAAGAGGGAGTTATTGCTTCTATTGGAGAAGCCGAAGCACCAGCAGAAGAGGTAGTAGTAGAAGCTGAAGAAGAAGTTATCGAAACTGAAGTACCAGAAGAAGTAGCTCCAGAAGTGGAAGCTATCGTACAAGCAGTAGTTGATGTAGTTGCACCAGCTATTGAGGAAGTAAAGGAAGAGTTAAAAGAGCTTAAGAAAAAGTTTGATGACTCTTACGGAAAAAAAGAAGAGAAAAAAGAGGAGATGTCTAAAAAATTCAAGCATAGCCCAGAAAGAAAAGCTTCTAAAAAACAAGAAGTAAAGTTTTCTCAAAACAGAAACGAAACTACTCTAGATAGAGTATTAAGACAATTAAATAAATAATAAAAAAATGAAAAAGACTAATCTTTATGCTGGTAATGGTAGTGTAAACACTATTACCTCAACGTATGCTGGAGAATTTGCTGGAAAGTACATCGCAGCAGCACTTTTAAGTGGTAAGACTCTTAACGATGGAGCTGTCACTATTAAACCTAATGTAAAATACAAAGAAGTAATTAAGAAAATCGCTTCTACTGGTATTGTTGCTAACGCTTCTTGTGATTTCACAGAGACTGCTGATGCTTTAACACTAACAGAAAGAATTCTCGAACCCACTGAATTACAAGTAAACCTTGTTTTGTGCAAGTCCGATTTTCGGAAGGACTGGGAGGCAATTTCTATGGGTTATTCAGCCTATGACAATCTTCCTCCAGCGTTTTCTGATTTCTTAATCGGTCACGTTGCTTCTAAAGTAGCTGAGAAAACTGAGCAAGACTTATGGGCTGGTGCTTATGATGGATCTAACGGACAGTTTGATGGTTTCACTACTCTTATGGCTGCTGATGGAACAGTAAATGATGCTGCTAATGATTCTGAGACTGCTTTTAACTCTGGTAATATCGTAAGCCTATTATCAAACGTAGTAGACTCTATTCCTTCTGCTGTTTATGGTAAAGAAGATTTAACTATCTACCTACCAACTATTGCTTTACAAGCTTACGTTCGTGCTTTAGGAGGATTTGGTGCTGCTGGTCTTGGTGCTGCTGGTACTAACGATCAAGGATCACAGTGGTACAATATGGGTAATGCTTTAGCGTTTGAAGGGATTAAAATCCAACACGCTCCAGGTATGCCATCTGACCACATTGTAGCTGGAGAAGCTTCTAACTTGTTCTTTGGAACTGGCTTGATGTCTGACCATACAGAAGTGAAGCTCGTAGATACAAGCGAGATTTTAGGAGACCAAAATGTTCGTGTAATTATGCGATACACTGCTGGTGTACAGTATGGAATTGGAAGTGATTTAGTACTTCTTACTCTAGCTTAAGAAATAGAATATTAACATATTAAAGGGGTGGGTTGGAATAGTCTTACCTACCCTTTTTCTTTAAAAAAAATAATAATATGGCTTGTAATTTAACAACTGGTCGATCAGTACCTTGCAAGGATAGCGTTGGTGGTATTCAAGCGGTTTACTTTGCAGACTTTGGGACTATGGGGACTTTGACAGTTACTGCTGGAGAAGTTACTGCTTTTAGTGGTACTCCAGATTTCTTTGAGTTTGATGTAAAAGGAAACTCTAGCTTAGAGCAAACTATCACAGCTTCTCGTGAGAATGGGACTGCTTTTTATGAGCAGACTCTTAATCTGACTTTGACTAAATTAGATAAAGCAACGCAAGAGGAATTAATCCTTTTGGTAAAGGCTAGACCTCACGTTGTAATTAAGGATTATAATGGAAACTATCTTATGGTAGGTGCATCTCACGGAGCGGATTGTTCTGGAGGGACTATTGTAACTGGAGCTGGAATGGCTGATTTAAGTGGCTTTACTTTAACTATGGCTGCACAAGAAACGCTACCAGCTTACTTTGTAGATGCTACAGCTTTCGAAGCTGAAATTAGTGCTTCTAAAATTAATCCATAATAATTAAATGGTTTGTAAAAGGCTATCCTTAGGGGTAGCTTTTTTTTTACACAAAAGTCAGTAATACTACGTTATATTAGTATGAAGATTATAGGGACTAATGGTACTAAAACCTTTAAGGTAATACCTAGACAATATATAGATGGTCAGATACAAGTAAAACTGACTAATGAAAGCACTAGAGGAGTAGTAACTGTTTCAGCTACTGCATCTACAGATCACGATTATATGAGTTTTGAGGCTGTTTTTGGTACACTAAAGAAGGATGTTTACTACACTATGGATGTGTTATTAAATGGATCAGTAATATACAAAGACAAAGTATTCTGCACAGATCAGACTATAAACCAGTCTAACAATGATTACTACGATATAAATGAAAATGAGTACACTACAGAGGATAGTTACGATAACGATTATATAATAATATGAGTATAAGAATAGTAAATTTGAATACCTACACTACTCCAGAGGTTAAGGAGTTTAAGAACAAAGAGTGGGTAGCGTATGGGGATGATAATAACTACTATCAGTATTTGATTGATATGTATAATGCTTCTCCGACTAACAATGCTGCTGTAAACGGAATTAGTCAAATGATTTTCGGTAGAGGCTTAGATGCTACAGATAATAGTCAGAAGCCTAATGAGTATGCACAAATGAAGTCTTTATTTAAAGATAGCTGTGTTAGAAAATTAGCTTATGATTTAAAACTTATGGGACAGTGTGCGATGCAAGTTATATATAACTCTAACCACACTAAAATAGTAGAGATAGCTCACTTCCCTATAGAAACACTTAGATCTGGTAAGGCTAATGAAGATGGAGAAATAGACTCTTATTTTTATATGGCTGATTGGGATGATATAAAACCTAATGAAGAGCCAGAAAGATTTAGTGCATTTGGTACATCTAATGATGAAATAGAGATATACTGTGTAAAGCCTTATAGAGCTGGATTCTATTACTATTCTCCAGTAGACTATCAAGGTGGTTTACAATACGCAGAGCTAGAGAGTGAGATAGCTAACTATCACTTAAACAACATCCAGAATGGTCTTAGCCCTTCTATGATGATTTCGTTTAATAATGGAGTCCCAGATGAGGAGACTCAAGAAATGATAGAGAGAAAGATAAGAGACAAGTTTTCTGGAACTAGCAATAGTGGCAAATTCATATTAGCCTTTAATGATGGTAAAGAGAATGAAGCATCTATAGAGCCAGTACAACTTAGCGATGCACATCAACAGTATCAGTTTCTTAGTGAAGAGAGTCAATCCAAAGTAATGGTATCTCACAGAATCATAAGCCCTATGTTATTAGGTATAAAAGATAGTACTGGACTAGGGAATAATGCGGATGAGCTTCGCACAGCTAGTATTTTAATGGATAATACTGTAATAAAGCCCTTTCAAGAGCTTTTAATCAATGCCTTTGATGATATACTAGCCTTTAACGAGATAGTGCTTAATTTGTACTTTAAAACGCTTCAGCCTTTAGAATTTGTAGACTTAGAGAATGCTATGACTAAAGAGCAAGTAGAAGAGGAGACTGGACAGAAGCTATCAATGAGTGTACAGATAGATGGTAGAACTGCTTACGAAACAATAGAAGAAGCAGAGGCAGCAGCTAAAGAAATGGATTGCGAAGGATACCACGAACACGAACAAGATGGTAAGACATACTATATGCCTTGTGAGAGTCACGATCTTAAGAAACCTTGCTGGGATGGATACGAGCAAATAGGAACAAAGATTAAGGATGGTAAAGAAGTACCTAACTGTGTACCTTTAGAGGATATGGATAAAATGAAAGAGGATTTATACGATGCTCTTATGAATATAGAGGATGAGGACTTATCTGACTATGAGCTGATTGATGAGAGACCAGCTAATGAGTATGATGACCTTATACATAAAACACTAAAGTTTGCTAGTGCAGTATCTAGTAGCCCTAATAAAGTAAGTGAGCAAGATACGAGTATATTAAAGGTACGCTATGTTTACACTGCTGGAAGAAGCACTGCTGGAGCTAGTAGAGACTTTTGTCAGAAAATGATGTCATCTAACAAGGTGTATAGGAAAGAGGATTTAGATAGCTCTGATCCTAACTATAATGGAAACGCTAACAATGTTAATGAGGGCTTTGGTTTAGATGGTGCTGATAACTATAATGTATGGCTATATAAGGGTGGAGTAAACTGCTCACACTATTGGATGCGACAAACGTATTTAAGAAAGAATAACAAGAGAATATCTGTATCAGAAGCTAGAGCTAAGATTATGGAATTAGATCCTAGTCTTAGAAGTGAAGCGAGAATAGAAACTAACGAGCCAGAGGTCGCACAGATAGCCTCTGCTCAAAATAACTATTGGAGAAAATAATATGGCTACAGTACTATTTATAAAAAGGTCTGATATTGTTAAAAACAGTATTATTGATGGTGGAGTGGATACAGATAAGTTTATATATTTTATCAAACTCGCACAGACTATGCACGTTCAGAACTACTTAGGGACTAAACTCTACGATAAGATTACTAATGATATAGCTACTGATAGCTTGAGTGGTAATTATCTAAACATAGTAAACGAATATATACAGCCAATGCTTATACATTTTGCTATGGTAGACTATTTGCCTTTTAGCAGCTTTGAGCTGAAAAATGGAGGGCTAATGAAGCATACTTCTGAGAATAGCCAAAACGCTACAAAAGAAGAGGTAGACTTTTTAGTACAGAGACATAGAAACTTTGCAGACTTTTATACTAGAAGATTTATAGACTATATGAGTTTTAATAATGCTTTGTTTCCAGAGTATAATTCGAATCAAAATAACGATATGTACCCAGATAAGGAGGCTAATTGGGTAGGTTGGGTGCTTTAGTATGGAATATAAAATAAAGAAAGAGAATCTAAATAAGATCATAAAGTATCTTAAGAAGAAAAAAAATAAGAAATGACAAATCCTAAACTAGCATTAATACCAAGCGGATATAAAGGGGGGACTATTCCTACTGTTTACTCTATTTTACCAAGTGATGGTAGTGGAGATTTTACTTTTGATAGAGCAAGTGAAGGTACAAGAGTACGCAAGGATGGTCTTATTGAGGAAGTGAGTAATGATGTGCCAAGATTAGATTGGTCTGATGGAAACTGTCCAAGTTTACTTTTAGAGCAACAAAGAACAAACTATGCAACTAATAACACGAGTATAGATACTTATTCAAATAGTGTTTTTGGTAATAATCCAAACCCTACTCAAACTGCTGATTATACAATAGCACCTGACGGAACTTTAACTGCTACAAGGTTACAAACATCTAAAACAGGTACTAATTATTCAGTAATTAGCTTTCCTACAACTTCTGATGATGGTAGCGGTGGAGGTTACTATACTGCATCTGTTTATGTAAAGAGTAATACAGGAAATAGTCAAAGCATTGCTTTTTATGGTGCGAATAGCGCACCTAATAATAGAACTGCTACAACAGAATGGAGTAGAATACAATTTACAGGTCAAAGGGTAGGAAATACTAAATACGCTTATTTAGGTACTTTTAATGGTACTGATGATGATATAGATATTTCTGTATGGGGTGCGCAAATAGAGTTAGTAGATAGCTATCCATCAAGTTTAATTTATACAGGTGCAAGTCCAGTAACAAGGTTAAAAGATGAGTGTTTAAATGGTGGGAATGCTGATTTATTTAATGTTAGTGAATTAAGTTGGTTTATTGATGTTACAAATTTTGCAAACCCTTTAAATAACTTTTGTTTTATAACTATAACAGATGGTCAAAGTTCGCCTATTAATATGATACGTTTTGAATTTGAAACAACAAGAATAATTATTACTGTTTATGATAATGGAACATTTGAATTAGGATATAATATAACAAGCGTTACTGCAAATCAAAGAAATAAACTTTTACTAACTTTTGATGGCAATGAAGCCAAAATATATTTTAACGGAGTTTTAAAAAATACAAGTACAAATGTAGCTATACCAACTGGAATTGATAGTTTAAGTTTTACAAATAGAACGGAAAATGGTAGAAACTTTGAGGGAAAAGTACACGATACAAGAGTTTACGATAGAGTATTAACAGAAGCAGAAGCAATAGAATTAACAACACTATAAATGGCACAAGAGATATATCACAGAAGCGAATGGGGAAACCCTAACGAACAATGGGGAAACGTTTACTTAAACGCTGACTTAACAAATGAGTTATATAAAAGAGCAAGTGAGTACGAGAACAGTTGGGTTACTGATCAGCTCTTAAATGGAGTAGGCACAAAGCCAAGTATTATAATGACCCCTACTGCCTATGAAGATGGCAAATTGAATAGTGTTAAACCAGCTAAAACTTTTGGTAGTGAATTGGTTACTAATGGAACGTTTGACACAGATAGTGATTGGGATAAACAAAGCGGTTGGTCTATTAGTGGTGGACGAGCTAACAGAAGTGGTGTGAGTTCTAATAGCTTTGTAGGTCAAGACTTTAATATAGAACAAGGAAAAAAGTATATTGTAAAGTATGACAGAACTTATATAAGTGGGAACGGAGAAACAAATTTATTTTCTTATTTTAATACTAATTCATCAAGAACTACAAGAGGTATTTATAATTCTACTGTACAAGAAACAGTTACAGTTACAGATACATTTAAGCCTGCTTTTAGTGGCAATTTATCTTTTAGAGCTTATGGTATAGGTGATTTTACTGGTTCAATAGACAACATAACTTTAAAAGAGGTAACAGAAGCAGACTTTGACTTTACAAGGGGTTCAAGTGCCACAAGAGTAAACGAAAAAGGGCTTATACAAGACGTTCAGATATTAAGCGGAGAGCTTGTACAGAACGGAAACTTTGAGCAGATAGGTAGTCAACTTGTAACGAATGGTGGGTTTGATACTGATACAGATTGGACTAAACAAACAGGGTGGTCTATTAGTGGTGGTGTTGCTAATTATGATTTTACTTCAGATGCAAAATACATAAGGCAAACGTTGTTAAATGGTGGTTTTGTTTCAGGTAAAACTTATAAAATTAATTTTGAAATAACTTCAGGAACTGCATATTTGAACATAAGTTCAAACGGTGGTAGTCTTATTAGTCTTAATACTTATAGTGTAGGTAGTTATTCATTATATACAACTGCTACTGCTAATGGTAGTGATTTATTAATATATGGTAGAAATACAAGTGGGACTGCATTTTCAATAGACAACGTATCAGTCAAAGAGGTCGGACAGAATTGGACGTTTGGTACAGGGTGGAGTATGGAAGATGGTGTTGTAAGCGCTAATGCACCAACAGGTAATTTAGACCAAAGTTTAACTGCAACAAGCGGTAGTAAATATAGAGTTACTTTTACAATATCAAATTATGTTAGTGGGGATATACGTTGGAGGTTTACAGGAACGAGCAATGAAAACGGAACTTTAAGAAGTGCTAATGGTACTTATACAGAAGAAATAACTCTAACAAATAATCAGGCAATTTTTAGATTTCCTGGAACAAGCGGTGTTATGGATATAGACAACATATCAGTTGTAGAAATAACAGACGACACAGACCTACCAAGAATAAATTACACAAACTTTGATTATGAAGATGTTTTAGGGGATGAGCTTGTAACGAATGGCGATTTTGATACTGATAGTGATTGGACTAAAGATAATGCGTGGTCAATAAATAATGGTAAAGCAAATTGTGATGGAACTCAAAGTGGTAATGCTAATATTTATCAACCAATATCTTTTGTAGTTGGTAAGGTTTATAAAGTTACTTATGAATTATCTAATGTTTCTTCTGGCTCTGCTAAAATTGTTTTTGGGGATACTGGTGGAACTTTAAAGTCTACTAATGGTATATTTACAGAATATTATACTTTTGTTTCTGGAAGCAATTTTTACATACAAGGTAATTCAAGTTTTATAGGCTCAATAGACAATTTATCAGTTAAAGAATTTACAGAAGATGTTTTAGTGCCTTATAGCGGAGAGGGTAGTCTTTTACTTGAACCGCAGTCCACGAACAAAATAACGTATTCAGAGGATTTTAGCAATTCAGTATGGGATAATAGTAATGAAGTCACAAGAACTGCAAGTGCAACAATTTCTCCAGATGGTACTTTAAATGCTTTTAGTATAAAGCCAATTGATGTAAATTCAAACCATACTTTAAGAGCACAAAATCTTGGAGGGTTTACAAATGGTGCAGTAGTAAGTGTATCTTTTTTTGCCAAACAAAATGGATATAAATATATATCTGTTGTAGGAGGATTTGGAAGTTCAAATACACCATCAGTTATTTTTAATTTGGAAGATGGATTAATAGAATCTGGTGATGGTACAATTGAAAATTACGGAAATGGATGGTATAGATGTATTACCCCAATTACTTTAAATTCTACTGTACTATATTGCGTGGCAACTATTTTGAATGATAATTTGTTAGGTTCTTTTTCTGGAGATAATATAAAAGGTGTTTATGTTTATGGATTTCAAATAGAAGAAGGAAGCTACGCTACTTCGTACATACCAACAGAAGGTTCAATAAAAACTCGTTTAGCAGATATTTGCAACAATTCAGGTTCAAGCGATTTAATAAACTCAACAGAGGGGGTTTTATACTTTGAAGGTAGTGATTTTGATACATCTTATAATAGTGGTATTTGTATTTCTGATTTAACTTATGATAATAGAGTTTTATTTTATTTTGATAGTTCTGGAAATGTTAGAGCAATTATATTTGCTAATGGAATACAATTAAATTATACTACGACTGGATTAGATTACACTATCAATCACAAATACGCTATTGCTTGGAAAAATAATGATATGAGGTTTTTTGTAGATGGTGTTATGCTTCATAGTCAAGCAACAGGAAACGCACCTACAGGAATGAATAACCTTTCTTTCACAAGTGCAACTGCAATTTCAGATAAATTTAGAGGAAACGTTAAATCCGTTGCAGTTTTTAAAGAAGCATTGAGTGATACAGAATTACAAAAATTAACACAAGTGTAGTAATTACACCTATAATAAAAACAAGGGTAAATCTTTACATAACAAACACAATAAGATAAGAAAATTAAAAAAACTATACATATAAACACCAATAGTTATAACTAAAAGTAAATACAATGTACATAGGAAAATATCAATTTAAAGACCAAAAGACTGCTGAAGCTAAAATAAAGGCTTTAGGAGTAGAAACAGACGAAGATGGAAATGAGTACCCAACACACTCACACGCTATTGTTAAATTAGGACATATTGTTTTAGAGCAAGGAGAATACGACGCAGAGGGTAATGAAATAAAAGCACCAGTATTAAGCGACAAGTACCATTTGGATGTAGCTTGGAGAATTACAGATACTATTGACGAAGAAGGCAATGTAATAAAAGCAGAGCATCCTTATGGATGGAAGTCAAGTGCAGTAGCAATAGCAGATGGTAATGGAGTACACAGTTTTTATGGTGTGGACTATCAAAAATTTAAATTATAATGGTAAAAGGATTAAGATACATAGCAGACAAGATAGAGGCTTTACAGTTTTACTTAATAGCTAAATGGAATAACTTTCTAAAGGGACTGATGCTATGAGTGTAAGTGATCTAAAAGTAGCTTTTTTTAATGCTATCTCTTTAGGGATTAGCTTTACGCACGTTGAGAACAGTTTGAAGATTATTCTTTTACTGGCTTCTATTGTTTATACTGTGCAAAAGATACATCAAGGTAATAAAGATGACAAAAAACTTTAAATTAAAAGAGTTTGAATGTAAGTGTGGGTGTGATATGCCTTTAGAGGTATACGAGAACATTATTAAACTTGCATCACAACTACAATTTTTAAGGGACTATACTGGTAGACCTATAACCATTAATAGTGCTTACAGATGTCCAGAGCATAACGCTAAAGTAGGCGGCTCAAAAACTTCACAACACTTATTAGGCAAAGCGGCAGACATAACTATACAGAGCCTTAAACCAGCAGAAGTATACGCACTTATAGAGGACTTAATAGATATGGGACATATGCTACAAGGCGGTTTAGGATTGTACGATACGTTTGTACATATAGACATAAGAAAGACTAAAGCGAGATGGAATGGGTGATTACAAGAAAAAGAATGGCACTACAAGAGTAGGAGATGCTTTAAGGTGGCTCGTGAAGCAAGGCAAAGATGTAGCTCCAGAGCTATTATCGGTTGTTGGTAGTGTTACTGGTATAGAACAATTAAAGGATCTAGCTGCTAAAATAGAGGGAGACTCTAAACTATCTGAAACTGATAAACAACTTCTACTAGAGGAGCTTAGGTATGATATGTTAGAGATGCAAGAGACCACTAAAAGGTGGGTAGCTGATATGAACTCTGATAGCTGGTTAAGTAAAAATATAAGACCTCTAAGCCTCGCATTCCTAACCCTTAGCCTATTCCTATACATAATACTAGATAGCTCTTTAGAGGGCTTTAAAATAGACTCTGGATGGATAGACTTACTATCTAGCTTACTACTATTAGTCTATGGTGGATACTTTGGAATGAGATCCGCAGAAAAAATTACAAAGCACTGGAAAAAATAGTTACTATATGGTATCTACTATATAGTATTATATATATAGAATTTACTATATAGAAGTAGCTATATAGTATCTACTATAGAGTAGTATCTATATAGTACTATATAGTATAGAATATAGAAAATACTTTTTAATATCCAAATTTATTTTTAGAAACTTTAGATTTACTTTTGTTTTATGGCTAAGAAGAGTACTAGAAAAAGACTTATAGATAAGCTAGATAAGATATTCTCACAGTATATTAGACTAAGAGAGTCTAAGAATCATAACAGTGAGTGTTTTACTTGTGGTAAAGTAGATCACTGGAAGAAGCTACAGAATGGTCACTTTATGTCTAGGAAGCATCTTAGTACTAGATGGGATGAAACTAATTGTCAAGTACAGTGTGCTGGTTGTAATGTTTTTCGCTATGGGGAGCAGTATAAATTTTCTGTAGGATTGAATGCTAAGTATGGAGATGGTACTGCTGATGCTATGCTGCAAAAAAGTAGACAGACTTTAAAGATTGATAACGCAGAGTTAGAGGCAAAAATAAAATACTATCAAGATTTGGTAGAAAGGTTATTATAGCGTAAATTTGTCTCAACTTAATTTTTAAGTTTGTTATCATTGTTCAGAGAAGAGTGTCCTTATGGATGCTCTTTTTTTGTTTACTATTTTGTTAATTAAATATTTTTATGTAGCTTTGGTAGGAATTTTAATGATAACTATATGAATTTACTACACAGACTCAAGCCAGAGTACGTTAAAAGGCTAAACCAAAAATCAGATGACTATACAGAGTTAGTATCTAAAACTCTTATAGCTCTAGAAAATGAGCAGTATGTATCACAGTTAAAGTACTATGTGATCATAGACTTACAGTTTTTACTATCTAGTCCAACTAGTCCTTATACTTTTTTTAGTGATGACTCATAGTGAAGATATAAAGAGAGTATCTACTCCAGAGACAATAGACTTTTTAAATGCTAGGGTAGAAGCTCTAGAGAGAAGAGTCAGAATACTAGAAGCTAAGCTAGAAGTAGAACAAGAAAGAAACCTATATAATAACCTTTAATATTTTAATTTATGAAAAACGGTAGGATTAAGTACATTGATACTAATGGTCAGTGGAATGGTATGAACAAGTACCTAGTAACTTTTGCAGATGGGGAAGCTTACACTTTCTTTGCAAAGGGAGATTTTAAAGCATCTATTGGGGATGAGATTAAATACACGATTTCAAATCAGCAGATGAAGAATGCTAAGCTAGTTAGAGATGACTACTCTAATAAAAGCTACAGCAATAACTCTAGTGGAAACGCTAGTAGTAAGGACAGTATACAGACTTCAATTATTAAGCAAACTTGTATTAAAGCATCCTCAGAGCTTCACGCATCTAGAGGTACAAGTGATGTGCAGTCTGTTATAGAAGATGCAGAGATAATGTTTAACTGGATAACTAAATAATTATGAAAGATATAGAATTTTTAAACTTCCTATTTCCTAGAAGCTCTAAGCTAGATTTTATAGTAACTAATGTTTCTTTTAATGCTAAAGAGATGGTAGAGTGGATTGAGAAAAACAAAGACAAAGCAGAAGCTAATAAAGGATACTTACAGTTTGATGTGCTAAGAGCATCTAAAGATCCTAACAAGTTTTATGCTAGGGTGTATGAATCTCCAAAGAAAGAGCCAGTAAGTGCTAAGGAGCATATGCCAGATAGAGAAAGTGCAGATTTGCCTTTTTAATTTAATTTTGTTAATTTGGCTACTCTTAATTGGGTAGCCTTTTTTTTTGAACTATGACGATAAACTATAAAGAACAATTAGAGAAGCTAAGGCAAATTAGAAATGGTAGCATCAAAGAGGGGTTAAGATTAGATATCCCAGATATAGATGAGTACTTAAGATTTAAGCCTAATGGTTTTAATGTAATACTAGGTCAAGCTAATGTAGGTAAGACCTCAGCAGTATTATTTTTAATGCTATGCTATACTCTTAAACATAACAAGAGGTGGCTAGTATTCTCAAGCGAAAACCAGCCGCACAGTATAATAAGAAAGCTAGTAGAGTACCTAGCAAAGAAACCAATACATTTAATAGAGGAGGAACAGTTTATAAAATGCACAGACTTCATAGAGGATTACTTTAAGATAATAGATCCAGAGAAGCTATACACTTATAGAGATTTACTACAATTAGGATTACAGTACAAAAACGCTTGGGACTATGATGGCTTTATGATAGATCCCTATAACTCACTAGCAAAGGATGAAAAACTAATGAAGAGCTTAGGAGGTCACGAGTATGACTATCAAGCTACCACTGAGTTTAGATTATTCTGCAAAAACAATAACATATCTATATGGCTTAATGTTCACGCTAATACTGGAGCTATAAGAATGCTGCATAGGATTGATCATTTGTATGCTGGATACCCTATACCTCCAATGGCTAGTGATGTTGAGGGTGGTGGTAAGTTTGTAAACAGAGCTGATGACTTTTGGGTTGTACATAGATACATACAGCATCCTAGTGACTTTATGATTACTCATATTCACGTTAGGAAAGTAAAAGAGGTAGAGACTGGAGGTAGACCTACTTCAATGGATGAGCCTATACAGTTGAGGTCTATGAAGAATAATGTAGGGTTTGAGATTAATGGTCAGCCTATAGTTAGAATGATAAGTGAGGATGTCAAAGCAAAGCAATTCTTAAAAAAAGTTTAAAAAAAATTCGTAGCTTTAAGAAAAAATTAAAGTTATGCTATTTTATATACTTTCCAGCCTAGTATTATTACTAATATTTTTAATAGCTTATACTGATAAGTACAGCCCAGTGATTCAATTCCATATTGTTACTGGGTTTGGCTTTTTAATGCTGTATGATGAAACCTACAAAGAAGAGGG
>Ga0233399_1000166_pt1 | contig 29124 bp, 21 predicted proteins | sample 43DmetaG_FD_182698 | JGI IMG/M metagenome (GOLD analysis project Ga0233399, IMG submission 182698) | Seawater microbial communities from Monterey Bay, California, United States - 43D | ecosystem: Environmental > Aquatic > Marine > Coastal | place: USA: California | collected 2016-11-08 | reverse complement strand
AATGGAAGAAATTTTGAATACATGGGTGAAGACCCTTTTTTAGCTTCCAAAATGGTTGTTCCTTACATCAAAGGCGTACAGATGAATGGAGTCGCAGCTTGCGTTAAACACTTTGCATTAAACAATCAAGAATTATGGAGAGACCATATTAATGTTGAGGTTAGTGATCGAGCATTACATGAGATATACTTGCCTGCTTTTAAGGCTGCAGTAAAGCAAGGTAAGATTTGGGCTGTAATGGGTGCATATAATAAATTCAGAGGGCAGTATTGTAGTCATAATGCTCATCTTTTAAATAATATATTAAAGGAAGACTGGAATTTTGATGGGGTCGTGATTTCTGATTGGGGTGGTACTCATAGTACCAAAGAAGCTGCTCTAAATGGGCTCGATATTGAAATGGGATCCCCAATAGATAATAAGATATCTAAAAGATATGCGTATGATAATAACTTTCTCGGAACAGCATTTTTAGAATTAGTGAAAAGTGGAGTAATTGATGAACGTATTTTGAATGAAAAAGTTCGAAGAATTATTCGTTTGATTATGCGTACGAGCTTAAATCCAAATCGTCCATTGGGAAAAATTAATAATTTGGAACACAAACAGGTAGCATTTCAAGTGGCAACAGAGGGGATTGTTCTTTTGAAGAATAAGGATGATTTCTTTCCTATAAATCCACTTAGTAAATTAAAGATTGCTGTAATTGGCGAAAATGCAATAAAATCTATGACAATTGGTGGGGGGTCATCAGAGTTAAAAGTGAATTATGAAATCTCACCCCTTGAGGGTATTAAAAGACGTTTTAAGAACTGCTCTGTGATTTTTTCTCTTGGTTACACCTCAGAACATATCGATGAAGGTTATGACTTGCTTGTTAGCAACGCCCTAGAAACAGCATCAAAAGCTGATGTAGTAATTTTCATTGGAGGTCTAAACAAAAATAGAGGTCAAGATTGTGAAGCTACTGATCGCGAAGAATTAAAGCTCCCTTATGATCAGGATTATTTAATTAATGAGTTGCAAAAAGTAAATCCAAACATAGGAGTTATATTAGTGAGTGGAAACGCTGTGAGTATGCCATGGATATCTGACGTTAAGTCTGTTCTTCAATCATGGTACTTAGGTAGTGAATCTGGAAATGCCATCGCCGGAATTATCAGTGGTGATTTCAATCCATCTGGAAAACTCCCATTTTCGTTTCCTTTTAAATTAATGGATAACTCAGCTCATTTTTTTGGAGAATTATCCTACCCCGGTGATGGTGAAAATCAGTACTACTTGGATGATATATTGGTAGGGTATAGGTGGTATGAGACCAAAAATATTAAGCCTTTGTTTTCTTTTGGGCATGGGCTGTCTTATACATCTTTTGTAATCAAAGATATCAAGGCGGATAAAAAAACGTATACACCAAAGGATAATATAAAGCTCTCATATAACTTAAAAAACACAGGGACAAGGGGAGGTGCTGAAGTTATTCAGGTGTATGTTGGGAAAACAAATTCAAAAGTAGTAAGAGCTGTGAAAGAACTTAAGGGCTTTAAAAAAACTTACTTAGATGCTGGAAATCAAAAGACTGAAACAATTACTTTAAATGTAGCGGAGTTAAATTTTTATGATGAATCTATTTCTGATTGGAATTTAGAAAATGGAGATTATACAATATACGTAGGAACCGCTTCAGATAACATCCTTAAAAGGATTAGTATTAAAATAAATTAATTAACTATTTGTCAGATCATAGTTTTTATCGCTAACCTACATAAAATCAGTCGGAATTTCCTTAATAACGTCTTTGTAAGTTTTTGGATAGTTATCCCCCATTATTTTATGATACCTTAAAATATAGTCATTGAACTGTTTTTTTGCTTTTGAAGTTAAATCCATATTGTGAAGGGTGTTAATTCTGTAATAAAATGCGGTTTCATTGAGAGGGTCTATGTTAAATAAAATATTTGTTAACAGAATTATTTGGCTATAATTTTTGTTGAGATACATTCTTTTGATCTGGAATGGAATTATTTTTAGTATTTCATGTTCAAAATCTTTCTTTACAATATCAAAACATTCATTGTTTTCGGATTGTAAAAACTTTCCAGGGCTAATTAAGTTTGTGATTTCATTCAAAGAATTATAATTAATTTGATCATCAGTTAACGACTCTAGGATAACTAGAAATTTAAAATAATCACAATAAAATTTATCTTCTAATTCCAAGTAATACTTTCCTCTGAGGTAAGTAAGTTTCAGTCCATCTATACCTTTTAAAATATTTCTTAGTTGACTAATACATACGTTTTTTAAATTTTTAGCTTTTTTTTGGGTAAAGTCAGGCCAGATTGCTGAATGAATTTTTTCAGATGTAAGTCCATAAGCGCCTTTTTGATTGCTACTAAAAAGCAACAATAAAAAAAGCTGTCTAATTTTTGGACTGAATAAATACGAAATATCCTTTTTATTTCTGTCATAAATTCTGAAAATTCCAAACAGAAAAGTAGAATTAGCTCTTATTTCAATTGCCTCTGTTTTGTTATAAGGTTTTAATATTTTTTGAACTTGAAGTCGAAATTTTTCTTTTTTCTTCTTACTTCTAATAAAAAAATATTTAATGTAATAAATTACAAGTGAAATAAATATTAGTAATATCAAATAAATAATTTTGTTGCTAAAACCTATATTTTTTTTAGGGTATATGTTTTCTTTAGAGACAGGATCTCCATTCAAAGTATAAATATTAATTTTGCTTGATCCATTCTCTTGAAATTCTTGGGTTGTACACAGGAATTGATTTGTAGATTTATTGAAGTATAGATTTGCATTGGTCCGAATCTTTTCAGAAATCATAGGAATTGAATCTCCTAATACTTTAAAACTGCCATCTTTTAGAGAGTATTCATGTAACTGTAAATAAGTTGAAGGAATAAACTCTGAATAGCTAAGATTATAAAAAGCAGTTGAATCTTTACTTAGAACTAAACTTCTGGATGAAACCATTTTCTTTTTTTCTTGAAAATTATCCCATAGCTTTTTTATTTCTTTTGTTTTTAAATTTATTTTATAACAATCATAATGATACGTTTTTCCTATGCTTTGGTCTCCAGTTTTATTACCTAACCCTCCAAACAACAATAGATTTTTTTCATCAAGTTGGGTCATCCCTGAAAAAAATCTAGGTGAGATGATATCTCCAGTAAATGTAGTAGACTCCCAGATGTCATTTTTTATATCATATGTATTGAAATTATTTGTATATTTTTTATTTCCGTAACCACCAAAAATTATATAACTATATGAATCCGGATCAAAGAATCCATTGTGATGATGCCTCTGTTGAGTTAGTCTTAGTGAACTGTTTTCATTCCAAAACTCTGCAGATTGTAAATTAATTGATGCTATTGTCGAACTTCCATTTAATATGTCAGATAATTCATAAACGTATAACTTGTTTTTTACAGTATCTAAGAAACTTGTTCCAAGTCGCATAGAAACTGGTAAACTATTTTTGTAAGTATTAAAAATAGCTTTGTGGTTTACAAAATTATAAAAACCAAGTGAGTCTGAATTTTGAAAAATAAATCTACTTTTTTTTTCGTCAAAAGTTACAGATGTGACTTTGTTGAATGTTTTACTGTTTATTAATTTCCAATTATAAGACTCTCTGATTAACCAATTGGGATGATCAACTCTTCCATAGAGGATTCCTTTTGAATCATAAACATTATTGCCACTAATCTCGTTGAAATTAAAATTATAGTTATTGTTTTTGTTAGTAATTTCAAGATCTTTTATAACCATTGACGGAACATCTATTATACTACCGTGTTTTCCAAAGAAAATTTCAGGAACAATAATGTTATTAAATTCATTTTCAGTTGATGAGAATATTTCATCATTGATACTAAGCGTAATTTTCTTTGATATTGAATTAAATTTTAAAGCTACATTTATCCATTTTCTTGATCCGAGTAATTTGTTCTCAAGTGGAACAGATAATATTTTTTTAACACCATCTAGGTTGAGTTTAAGTACCCCACTATTATTTGCATCGTCTATGTATACTAGCGAATACGAGATAGAGCTATTTTTATCTCTAATATTTAGGACGTATCCGAATATTTTGGGATCTATGATAGATAATTTAAAATCAATACTAAAACTTTCAATGAATTTTTGTTGATTGTGTTTAAATAGGTTGTAGGAAGTTCTTTGAGCGATAGAACTTTCACTGGAATTAAAGCGTATTCCTTGTGAATTTACTACAAGCGGTAAAAAAAATAGAATTACAAAATAATATCTAACAAAAAAAATCATCAAATTTTTATTGAATGTAGTCATCTAAATTAACTAAATATTTCTTATCAATAAAATATTTTGATAATAATAGTACAGAATAAAATTGTTTTTTTCATAATCCTATTTTTATTTTTGGTTTGTGGAATAATCTTAAAATAAAGATAGTTCATTCCTTAAACACATAATTTTTAATTCAATTAAATGGAGTAAAAGCATTATTTCATCTCATTTTTGATTAATATTATAAATTCATAAACTAAATAATATGAAATTAAAATCAGTATTATTATTTTTTTTCATTTTGGTGTATGTTGAATACAACCATGCTCAAAACACTGATATTGATAAGTATTCTGATCTATCTTTAGATTTTGAAACTAGAGCATTTGACTTAGTTTCAAAAATGACTTTAGATGAGAAAATATCTCAATTAGGTGCAGATGCGCCAGCTATACCGCGTTTAAATATACAAAAGTACCATTGGTGGAATGAATGCTTACACGGAGTTGCTCGTGCTGGTGTTGCAACTGTTTTTCCTCAAGCAATAGGAATGGCAGCATCTTTTGATAAAACAGCTATGAGAGATATAGCCAATATTATAAGTGATGAAGCTAGAGCAAAACATCATGAAGCACAAAGGAATAACAACAATAGTATATATACAGGACTTACATTTTGGTCGCCAAATGTAAATATTTTTAGAGACCCTCGTTGGGGAAGAGGACAGGAAACCTACGGAGAGGATCCTTACCTAACAGGCCAAATGGGTATGCAATTCGTGAAAGGTTTACAAGGTAATGATCCCAAATATTTAAAGCTAGTATCTACGGCCAAGCATTTTGCAGTACATAATGGACCTGAGCCTTACAGGCATAGTTTCAATGTATTACCTTCAAAACGGGATTTATGGGAAACGTATTTACCAGCTTTTAAGGAATTAGTAGAAGATGCAAAAGTCTACTCCATAATGGGTGCCTATAATCGTGTTGACGGTGAATCTGCAAGTGCAAGTTGGATGCTTCTAAATGATATACTTAGAAACAAATGGGGTTTTGAAGGCTATGTAGTTTCTGATTGTGGCGCAATAAGCGATATATATAATACTCATAAAATTGTCAATACACAAGAACAGGCAGCAGCATTAGGTATTAGAAGAGGTTGCGATCTTAATTGTGGTAGTGTGTATCAAAGCGCTTTAAAAATAGCTGTAAACAAAGGGTTAATTGGAGTGAAAGAAATAGACCTCTCTGTTTATCGTCTAATGTTGGCAAGAATGAAACTAGGTATGTTTGATCCACCAGAAAAGGTTAAATATGCTCAAATTCCATTTGAAATAAATAATTCTAGTACACATGATGACTTAGCTTTAAAGATGGCTCAAAAATCGATGACACTATTGAAAAATAACGACATCCTTCCGTTAAACAAAAGTAATTTTAATAAAATAGCTGTCATTGGACCAAATGCAGATAATATCAAGGCTTTAAAGGGAAATTACTACGGAACACCATCCAATCCTGTTACTATTGTTGAAGGAATAAAAGCTAAAGCTGGACCAGAAATTGAGGTGGTATATCACAAAGGAATTAGTTTAGTTACAAGCCAAAATAAAGACTCGTTAGTACTCTCTAAAAAAGTGTTAAAAGAAGTGGAAACTGCTGACCTCGCAATATTTGTAGGCGGATTAGATGCGACATGGGAGGGAGAAGAAAGTAATGAGATGACATCAAAAAACGAAGTTGACGGCTTCTTTGGAGGTGACCGAACAAAAATTGAACTTCCTGAAGTTCAGCTAAATGCTCTAAAAGCTATGAGTACAACTGGCACCCCAGTTGTGTTTGTTTTACTGTCAGGGAGTGCTATTTCATTTAATGGTTTGGAACAAAATCTTGATGCTATTCTAGCTGCATGGTACCCTGGTCAACGTGGTGGTGATGCTGTGGCAGATGTTTTATTTGGTAATTATAATCCAGCTGGAAGGTTACCTGTCACTTTTTATTCCTCAACCGATGAATTAGCTAATTTTGATGATTACAATATGCGTGCTGGCAAAGGATTCACTTATAGGTACTATAATGGTGATGCTATGTATCCATTTGGACATGGCTTGAGTTACACTAAGTTTGAATATTCTGATTTAAAAACCAATAAAACAATCTTTAAAGATTCAGATCAAGTATTTGTTACAGCGAACATTAAAAATATCGGAGATCTGGATGGAGAAGAAGTCGTTCAATTATATATCAAAGATATCAAATCGACCACATGGCAACCACTTAAGCAGCTTAAAGGATTTAAACGTATTTCTATAGACAGTGGAGAAAAAAAAATGGTACAATTTGAATTAAATATAACTAAAGATCTTAGTTATTACGATGCTTTAAAACAAAATTATTTGGTTGAACCTGGAGATTTTGAAATTCAAATAGGTACATCTAGTGAAAATATTCTTTTAAAGAAAATAATTTCTATAGAACATTAAAAGCCGGTTTAGATCCTAGTATAAATAATGTAGGACACGGATAATCACCAGCAATAAAGTATGATAATGCCTCGGCTTTTGTGGGTTTAAATTGCTCTATTTCACATTTGGTGGGCTTGAATAAACTGTCCCATCAAAAGCATAACGATCATCAAGAAAATTACCAGCATAGGCCTCACATTCTTCTCTATTATCTTTTAATGTACCGATTTTAACAACGCCATCTCCCCATAATTTTTGAGTATTTTATACTTGTTCTTTAGTAATCATTTTAATTTAATTTATTAATTATATTTATTTTAATGCATTCATTCTTTGAATAGGCCAATTATCTTCATAACCTCTTTCCCATTTTTGAGTTCCCAATTCCTCGTGGGTAGATAAACAAGCATCAAGATTTGTTCGAATAAGTCTTTCGTCTAAATTCTGACCAATAAACACGATTTCATTTTTTCTATCGCCATAGTTATTTTGATATTTATTGTTTGTATTTATTGATTTTTGATACAACAATTATCGTTTTTACATTGGCAATACTTCAAATTGTATAAGTGTAAAGCTGCGAGCGCAGTTGCGATAATGTATGTAAAGTATTCTGGAAGATTTAATAATGTTATTTTCTCATTGACTATCATAAATGAAAGAAGATACCAACTTACCCACAAGGCAGGTTTCATTATTTTTTTTGAAGTGGTTTGTGTTGAACGATATATGGCTACAAATGACACTAATAAAAACAAAAAGTCTAGATATGTCCACCATTTTGGAATACTTGAATATTCATGATATATTGAACAAGTGCTGGCGAAAAATACTACTGGAGTTATTAGACAATGGACCACGCATAGCATACTTGCCAATGCACCAAGGGTGTCAGGTCTATTGAGGGATAATTTCATTTATAATTGTACTTTAATGCAACTGAGTTGCAAATATAGATATAATATTTGTTATTGCAACTCAGATGTAATAAGTTTGTAACATGGGTATCGTTAGAAGAACACTTTCTGTAGAGCTATTATTAAATGAGTTTAAACATGAGTCCACTGCTATTTCTGTAATTAATCTCATAAAGCGACTAGATTCTAAAATCAATAAGACTACAATTTATCGTGTTTTAGAAAAATTAGAAGACGATGGAACCTTACATTCTTTTTTAGACTCCGATGGAATAAAATGGTATGCAAAATGCAGCAACTGCACAAAATCTGAACACAACGATATACATCCTCATTTTCAATGTACAGACTGTGGGAAAATAGATTGCTTACACATAGAGGTTAAAATTCCAGAAATTCCAAACAGAAAACTAACAGCATCTCAAATACTAATACAAGGAAAATGTGAAGCATGTCATGGCTAATGTGTTACACTCATTGAATACGTTAAACTCAAATTAAAAATATTCCCTAAAATATATTTTAGGGAATAATGTCGTGGAGGAGAGGGGAGCAAAATCGAACTATTTTGGGGAGGATTTGATTAAATTGAATTGTCAAAAATGACTATTTTCAAACCTTACCTCGTTCTAGTTTCCCAAAATTATCTTTGGGATTGAGCCATGGATTTTTCTTCGAAATAAGATACTTTTTCCCCTCCTTTTTTTCTGTTATTAGAGGATCTATTATAATTTTATTTAATATGATATTTTTAAGATATCGTATCATTTATTGCATTTTGATTCAAAATAAATGTGAAAAATTTTTTATACCTAATTATAAAAAATTTGTTTATTTGATGATTTCCAGTTATAAATTTAATAATAAAATTTTATAGGCAAGGTTTTCACTTAGTTTTTTTAAAATCTGCTTTAAAAATTCTAAATTAGGCAACTGACTATTTTAAAATAAATGATAAACTTCTTTGGATTTTTTAAAAAAACCAACCATATAGGAATTAGTTCTGTAGGTTTTGAAAAAGCAGCTATTTTTTTAAGAAATAGAGATTTTAGGGTTGTTGAGCTTTGGGGATTAAAAAAAAATGAAGAGATTAACTTGCTTTATCAAAATGAAGAGCCTTTATGGATAACACAAGATCATCATTTGGAGATACATTCTTTACTTTCTGAAAACTGGTATACTCCATTTACTCATGTAGAGATAGAATTAGCCGATGGAGGTGATATCAATTACAGTGCAGCTTCATTATATGTTAAATTCCCAGACGGAGAAGACATTAAATCAAAAACTATAATGCTATTGGAAACTATGGGGTATTATGCTGCTGAAATGATTATTGATTTTTGTGCTGAAAATCCAGACATGCATCTTTTAGAGTTTGTTTTAGGAATGGAACCAGAAGATATTACAGACGAATTCGATAGAATGAAATCACATACAGAATACATTAATAACGAGGGTTATCTTGAAGATTAATATTTTTTTCACCAACTTAAATCAATATTGTCGTAATTGTAATGGCGTTGTTCAAAGTCTCGGACAGCTTTTAGTATAATATCATTATCAATCAGTTTTTCCAACTGTGATATTTCAAGATTAATTTCTTTAAGTAACAAAGTCTTGGATTTTTCAGGGGTATTGACCATTTTTACAATTCCTTTTTCAAAACAGACTTTAAGACTGTCAATATATTTAGTTTTATTTTTTTTTAAATCCTCTAAAGTCGGCTTTCTTTTTCTGTAGCTATAAACATCAAATTCGGCATAAGCTGCAATTCTTGCTTTTTGATGACCGAAAAAAGAGCCCCCTCTTTTATATAACCCATGGATGCTATTCACTTTATGAAAGGCTTCGATTAATTTAGTCCTAAATTGCTCCCTGTTATGGTTATATTTTTCTAAGTTGTAGGCATAAATAGTGAAATAAACGTCTTGGCCGGTTTCTGAGTTGAATCCTTTGTCATTGTTTTGGTATGCAATTTCAGGATGGAGGGGAGGGTGTAAATTTATATCTGGATGATTCTCTAAAATCGATTTGAATTCTGCTTTTGAAAATTTGAATGTATCCCGAATGGAGTGGCTGTGAATTGAAATAGAATCTTTCAAATGATAAGCCTTTTGTTCAGTTTTTTTATTTGAATTTTGACATCCAAACAAACAGCAACACAACATTAAAACAGAAAGAATACGCATCTTAATTCTTTAAGCTAAGAAATCTATAGTGTCCAATAATTTCAAAATCAAATAAGCAATCTTCAAGGACTTGTCCGTTGCCAATATTATGAACGATTTGATAGCGTTTTTTATCTATTGAAGGGGTATCTACAACGACTCCGATGTGAGTGGTGCCACCGCCCAAATCCCATGCCACTATGTCTCCCGGACGGTAATCAGCGCCGTTGCTTGTAATGGATAATTTTGAATCTTGACGCTCAAAATAGGTCATTAAATTCGGGACTCTCCTATGGTCAATATTTGCATCCGGTTTTTTGTGGTCCCATATATTTGGATAAACATTAAAATTGGCCGTCATATCTTCATGGACTTTTTTCTGTAAATCTAGCCCGTTGGCTCTATATGTTCTAATCACAACATCTGTACAAACGCCTATACCTTCTGGGACATCACCGTTTGGGTAGGGAATACTGTAATAGCTACCATCGTAGATAACCTGCTTATTGGTCAACGCCAAGGCCGCATCAGAAATTTTTTCTGGACTAAATTGTATTTGTGCTGATAGTGTTAGACTAAGCCCCAACAATAAAGGTAATACGAGCTTAATTGGATTTAATTTCATTAAATTTAATTTATGTTGTAAAAGTCGACATACGTTTCTTCGAATAGAATGTCGCATTGTTCTCCTTCAATTTCTGGGCAATAACTTACTTTTAGCTTAATATCAAACTCTATTCCGTTTTTTATTTTTACATCAACTGTTCTATCAAAAATGAAATTTGTAGGTACATCATAATAATTTCTATGTGTTTCTCTATACAGCTCGAATGTCTTTTCAAATATGGGTTCTAGGAAGTTGTGTTCTTCGATAGAATGAATTTTATATGCCATTACAGTTTGACCCATAGGAAACCCATAATTGTAATACGTATTTAAATACTCTTTGCCTTTTATCTTAACGAGCTTATAATTCACAACATTTCCCCATTGACCCCCAAAAATTGTGTCTGATAAGTTTTCTTTTTCTACTACTAAACTTCCGTAACAGTTCCTGCAATATTTGCTTTCAATTTCTTTGAAATTTAGTTTAGATTCTTGCTGCGCATTGGCGAATGACATACATAAAATTAAAATTGTGATTAAGTGTTTTATATTCATTTTTTTAGTATTTATTTTCATCCTATAAATTCACCAATAGCATAAGAGCTCACATCTATATTAAAATATCTTCCAGTCCATATGGCCTCAGATTTTGAGAGTCTGTAGACATCTCCTTGGTTCCATCTTCCTGAGACATGGTTTGTTATGACATCATTTATGAGTACACGCTCACCAGATTTAAGGTCTTTTGGTACTATGTAAGCAGCAAAAGGGCTAAAGAACTTTGAGGGGTTTCTAGAAGTCCAATTAACTAGAGTTTTGTATCTTGATTTACGAAAATAATGGTCCTCTCTGAAATCTCCCAAGGTTATTATTTTTCCTGTTAACTTGTCTTTCACCTTCTTGTATTTAATTTTGAACTCATCACTCACTTCTGCTCTTAGTTCAATTAATTTTAACCCCATCTCTTTAGCTGCACTAATAGCTGTCTCACCACGGATTGTTCTTATTAATCTAAGACCATCACTCATCTCATCAAAAGACTTATCTGTAAGAATTTTCATGTACTTACAGTCAGGACATTCATCAAGTGTGTTATCATAAATAAAGTTACACTCTTTACAGCTTAGCTCACCTTTCTTTGTTTTCGATTGAGCGTTAGCACTAAATATTTCTAAGAGTCTTTTGAACAGCATTAATGAATTATTTTAACGTTATCTTGATTTAAATTTACCTTCAAACAAGCCTGAGGGTCATTCTTGATTAGTTTTACTAAGTCAGGATCATTGAGACTATCTGTGTCATGGATTGTTTTGTTGCACTCAATGCATATTCTGCTTCTATCCCCATTTTTTTTCATGGCTTTCCATTTAACATGAATAGGGCAGTATAAACGTTTCACAAACGCTCCAGCATCAGTAAATATTTCTTTAGTTGATGGTTTTATTTTCATCTTCTTTTTTGTTGAGCAAGAAATTCTTTAAGCGAAATTGTTGTTAATTTTAAGCCTTTCGATTTTATTTGTAAACCATTATCTGAGGTTAAGATTATAGGATTTTCAGATTTGTATTTCAAGGCAACAGTGAGTATTTTATTGTCAGCTGAACGGGTATTAAAGTCTTTTGGCAATAGGGATAGATCAGAAAGTTCCATTCTCAAATCTCTTTTGTCTATACTTTTGTTTATAAATTTTAAAGCATTCTGAACATTTATCTTGCCTTTATCATTTAGTTTAGATTTTAAATTATCTAATTCATCTATGACTTTTGCTGATAAAATTACAGGGTACTTCTTGTCTATTTTAGAAATTATCTCTGGAAAATCTATAAATACATTGGTATCAATTATGTAGAGGTTTTCCTTGTTTACTTTAATCTCTTTTTTTGGTTTCTCGAATTTTGAAACATCAATTTTGTCAAGTACTTTTAAACTAATATCTTGAGTTGTTAGATTTACCTTGTTTTTATAGCTTTGAGATTTATGATATTTTAAAATTGAATTAAAAAGAGTATCGTATCTATGAGTATAAACTTCGGATAGCTTTAATAATTTCTTTTTTTCACAATATATTTTTTCACCTTTTTGATATTCAAACAAATGCTCTAAATATGGTATACCACCGGCATCACCTGTGTAACTTGCAACATCACATTGATAATAAACGGTTAAAAAATAGAAAAATTCATCAAGGGACATTCCCACAATTTTGCTTTGTTCTATGATATTATTACAAGAATCTATTAAAGAAATTTTAGACTCCATATATTTCCCTATGGAACTTACTCTTAAAAGAGCAGTAAATATAGATAATTCTTTTTTTGACAACTTCAATTCAGATTCATATTGCTCAAGTAATTTAACTGTTTCAACAAACTGATTGTTTATATTACCATTTTTATAAGCTACAGGTTTACCTATATCGTGAAGAAGTAAGAATAATCTGAACCATTCAATTGCTTTTTTATCAAAACTCTGACTAAAATACTTTTCAAACTGATTAAAGACATTTTGTATATGTTGTTTTATAACATAGTGCCTAACACGAGCATTGTATAATGGAATAAAAGCGGGTACATTTTTACAAATATTTTCGATTCGTTCTTTTGCATTCATAATATTTGAGTTTTATTATTATATGTTTTTAGTGTTTAGAACATATCCAAATGCTTTTTTTAAAGTTTTTTCTCCAATACCTTTATAGTTAGCTAAAGCTACTATTGAGTTTATTTCTCCGCTATCTAATATATCTGTAATTTTTCTTGCGTATTGTGGTTGTACACCCGTTACTGATTTAATTGTTTCTTTATTCAATGACAGCCATTTTGTTTTAAATGATGAGAACAAATCGTCTGGTGCGCTTGGATTATAGTCATAAATCTCAATATCGATGTGACATTTTTCCAAGTACTTAATCATAAGATTTCTAACTTCGTTTGTATCTAATCCTCCGTTGTGTGTTCCAAGAAGAGGAAAAGCAATAGATGTAATTTTTTTCTTCTCATAAGTTTCTACAAACTTTTGCAATCCTTGTTCAACCCATTCTATTTTGCTTGGGTACTTCCAATGAAACTTGGTTGGAAAACTTAAAATCCAAGGTGCATTTTGTTGTTTATTATAAAGCCACAATGTACCTGTTTTTATGAGTTTATTTTCACAATGCTTTCTATACTCTTCATACATATTTGGATAACGAAGTTTATGAACCAATGCAATTCCCTTTCCCATTACTCCAACACAGTTTACTGTGTTTACAATAGTTTGGCATTTACTATTAAATATGTTTCCGTTTATTTGCTTAATCGCCATTATATCTTCAATCTATATTTTTAATATGTTATTGTTGTTTGCATAAACAAACCAACTTCTTTCTGATTCATCAATAAATTCTAATCGAATATTTTGATTTAAATTCCCAAGAGAAACATGTGAGTTGAAAATGATTTTGTTATCATCCATTTTACTGATATCTCCTGAAAGAATATCTATTTTCTTAATGTTAGATGTGCTCTTCAATACAAAATAACCTTGTCCGTTAAATTCTGATTTAATATGCAATTCATTTTCTTCTTCGTTAATTCGTACTCTGGGATTTGTATTGTTGTAAAAACTTGAATCAATTACAATTTTAGAAAAAACCTCTTTATGATCTTTTCCTATTAAATTTATCAACAAAACTTTATCTGTCTCGGTTGGGCAAACTATCTCAAAATTACTCAAATCATTAAATAAAAGTTCATTCTTAACTAAGAATTCTTGTTGAGCATAATTTCTATATCTCTTATAGTCTTCCTTTGTAGCATATTTTTGTGGTGTATAATACAAATCTTCAAAACTAAACTTATTTATCATTCTGTCTAAACTTCCGAATTGGGTTGAACGTGTTTGCATATTTCCATTGCTAACACAACATTTGTTTTCATTTTTAAACAAAACCTCCTGAAGTGAAAACCTGAAAAATATTGGAATAGGGCATTTAGGGAAATCAAATCTTCTTGCTTTCTCATACCAAGAAACCCAATCACCGTTACTTTCATAACCGTCAGTTGTGTTCTTTCCTAAAAACTCATTATAAAATTGCGTGTGTGTATGTGGTCTGAAATAAAATCGAGCATAATCGTGAGCATCATTTCTCAAATGAACAACATTTCCAGCTGAATCACTTTGTATTCTTGCTTTCTTTCGACTTTGTATTTTTCTATTTTTAATTATTTCAACTGCGTTGTCAATATGTGAAAAGTGATAAATACTTCCTTTCCATTCCGAATATTCTTGTTCTATTTTGTCAATGAAATTCAAGGTTGCAGACTTACTTATTTCATCAACTACATAATTTCCTAAAAGTTCTTCAACTCGTTTATTTTCTTTCAGTTTTGCCCAATTCCAATGTTGTTTAAATTCTTGAATGATGTCTTTGGTGAAATTTATATTAGTATTTGACGAAATCAAATTCCATTCTAAATACTGTCTGAATTGGGTCAAAATCTCTTTGCTCAATGGAAGGTTTCCTGTTTCGCATATAAAACGCCAATTCCATTTATCGGCAAATCGCTGTATGAAATCAATATCGGAAAAATTGATTTTCGGATTCTCGGTAATGCTTTGCCAATGCAATTCGTTTTCAAATTTGGCAAGTAGTTCTTTGGTTGGGTCTAGGGCTGAATGTTTAGATAAGTATTCCCAATCTAAATCAAAATCTTTGGTAAGCGTTAATATTTCAACATTAGGTAAAAATGTTTTGTGTCTTGAAACAGCTTTCCAATTCCAAGATTTTATTTTAGTTTTCTCAATAAATTCTGCGTAGAATTCAATATTTTCGTTTTCAGATAAATGGTTCCAATCCCAATCTTTGTCCGCTAAAAACAAAAGTGTTTCATTGGTAAATTCTATGTTTTTTCTTTTTGATAAGGCTTTCCAGTCCCAATTTTTGTCTTTGAGTTCAACAAGTAGTTCGCTTGAAATCTCGGCTTTTTCATTTTCTGCTAAAACTTGCCAATCCCATTCTTTATCCTTAGTTGATAGAATTAAATCGCTATCTATTTTAATGTCTTTCCGTTTGGATAGAATTTCAAATTTTATTTTAGGGAACTGGTGTATTACCTGATTTAAATGATTATCCTTATCTTTTTTCTGTTTTGTAAGAAATCCACCAAACTCTGTTAAATACTCCCAATCCCAATTTACAGACCTATACTTTTGAAGAAAGAATCGATTGTAATTTATATTTTCATTTTTCGATAATTCTTGCCAATCCCAAACATCCTCAAATATTTGAAGATAGTTATCTGTATTATCAAACCATTCTCTGCCGCTGCTCCAGCTTTTTGGGTTAAATTTCTGTTGAATAGTATTACTTTTAGAAAAACAAGTCCAATTTATTTGTTGTCTGAATTGGTTCAGAGTAGCAATGTCAGTTGGGAAATATTTGTGTTGAGAAATAAAATCCCAATCCCACTCAAAAATATTTAAATCATAAGTTGCCTTAACAATAGTAAATAAGTTTTCAAATGGAATTTTAGCTGTCAAGTCCTTCCAAATGCCTTTTCGAATATCACTATTTACAACCGATAAGCAAGCTGCGATTCTAGGAAGTTCTTTATCCATTGCTAGCTCGTTTTCTATTGTGAAAACTTCAGTTATCAGAAATTCCCAATCAATAAAACGTGCAAAGTCTTCTAAATTTTCAAGAATAGTTTCCTTATCAAGCTTTCGAGTTGCAACTCTCCAATCCCATTTTTTAACTAAATCTTCATCATCAAAACTTTCAAGAATGGTTTCTACCTCGCTGTTTTCTGTTAGATAACGCCAATCCCAAGGAAAGTTATAATGTTCAAATACAAATTGTCTTTCTTCACGTAGCGTAAGTTGCTCCCAAAATTCTACTTGAGATTCATAATTAGTTACATTGTAAAATTGTTCTAAATTACTGTTAATGAAATCTAAATTAGTAATGATTTTGAGTATTTTATTCCAATTCAGATTGTTGGTAAACGAAAATTCTCCCAAAACCCCTTTTCTTACAAACATAGGATTATCAACCAATAGTTTATTTTGTGAAATACCCTGCCAATCCCAACTAAAGTCAGGGAATTCTTCTATTAAACTGAAATCAGATATGTGTTGACTAACATTTAAAAATCCGCTCTCTATCGTTATGCGATTATGATATTTTTCGAAAATTGATTTATTCCATTCAACATTTTGATTTGTCTCGAAACCTTGGATATAAGTTTTGGTTTCCCATTGAATTAAATTTAATTCTTCAAAAAAATCAATTAGGTTAATTGACCATAAATATTTTTGATGAGCCACAACAAAGTTGTTAGGCAAATTTCTTTTTAGAAGAGATTTAAAAGATTCATCTTGCAAACATTCTGAAGCTATTTCTTCGTTGGTGAGAAAGCGATTTAAAACTATGTGCCAATCTAATTTACTTGAAAGAGCTGAAATGTTCTTATGAAGAAAAATAAGATTGATTTTTTCAGAAATAAATCTCCAATTCCAACTTTTTGAAATAAGTACTTCAAGATCATTACGGTATTTAATAAATGTGTTTTTAAAAATCTCATTTTCACTAATTGTTATTTCATAATAATCCCAAGGAAATTCGTTTATGTGAGATTCTATAAAATCATTAGGCAAATTCTTTGACAAATAATTCCAATCCCAATGACGGTCTTTGAGGGTTGGTAATGTTATTATAGATTTTATAAGGTCTATTTCTTTATATGAAAGTTCTTCAAAATCCCAATTAAAGTTTTCTACTTGTTCTTTGATAAAATTATCATCAAACCTTTCTGTTAACGTGGTCCAATTCCAATAATCTGCATACTCTTCAATTACAGATTTAATGTTTTCAATAGGTGCGTTTTTAGAAATGGTATTCCAAATACTTCCATCTCCATTTTCTTGAAACAGCTTAAAAACTTTTTGTTCATTCCAATCAACTTTTTGATTTTCTGCTAATTCTTTCCAATTCCATAAGTCAATGTATGTCTCAATATCTTGTATTGCAATTGAATCTTTTTGAGTAAGAATATGGTTAAACATACCTTTTCTTATCAACTCACTTTTTAATTTTTTATTTTCGGGTAAGTTAATCAAAAACTGAATGTTTGGTTTGATTAAGTCCGATTTGAAAATGGAAAGTTGAAGTGAATTTTTAATTGCAAAAGTTTCACATTGTAAATCAATGGTTTTGTAACTAATATTCGGTTTACTATCGTAGATTTCAATTATTTCGCCTTTGTATATGTCGTTTTCAAAAAGCTGAAATTGAAGTTTCTTTTTTAATTCAGGATCGTCAAAAGTTTCGTTTTTAATTTCTCTTTCTAGGGATAATCTGTTTTCCAAATCAAACACCTTTTCGAAAGAGAAATCAAATTTTTCACCATTGGCGGTTTGATTTTCATACAATTCGGTTGTTGCAAAGTAGTACTTATATTTCAGTTTACTTCGTAGTGCTTCTTGTCCAAAGCCAGATAGTTGAATTATTTCTTCGCTTACCGTAATTAAATTGTATTCTATAATCTCTTTTAGATAGGTGTTAAAAATATCGACTTCAGCTAAGTCTTGTAAGTTAAAGCCCAAAAAATTCCCCAACTCTGAAAATTCGATTTCGTTACCTTTAGCATTTATGATTGAACAAAATATCTCATCAATTTCATTGATTTCAAAAGCCTTTCTGTACCGAACTTGGTAAGAGGTTGATTTAATTGTCCAGTCGAAAGGGAATGATGAATATGTTTTTTTAGTAATAATCATTTTATTCTAAAGCCTTTTGTAATTCATCACTATCAATTATTTTTCCATTTTGCTGAATAGTTTCAAACACATTTTTGTAAATCGGTTTTTGGCAAAAATGTTTACTATTACCTACTACAATTAGTAATCGTCTCGCCCTTGATAAAGCAACATTTAATCGATTGGGTGATTGAGCAAAACCTAAGCTGTCTTGTTGTGGATAACCTAAATCGGGATACAAGTCATAATCTGATTCTTGTCCTTGAAAAGATGCGATTTTATTGCTTCTTACCATTGAAACGATGATAATATTCTTTTCCATTCCCTGAAACCTATCAACGGTACTTAGTCGAATTGGCGTTTCATTATGCTTTTCTTTCAGCATTTTGTTTATATAATGAATCTGCTTCCCATAAAAGCTAATAAGTCCTATTTGTTTTTCTTCAATACTTTGTGTTGATAACCATTTATTAAATTCATTTTTTCCTTTGCTGTTTTTGAGAACAGTTAGAATATTGTCAATCGCGTCAATTTCACCAAAATTTACACGTGAGGTTCCTTCTTTAGTTTCAGGCGTATTTACATTTATCCAAATGGTATGCGTTTTGGAAGTAATAATATTCTTAAAACTTAAACCGTGATACCGTGAGTTCCAATTGTCAAACGAATTATGATAAGCCTCTTCTATTGGTAAACCACACTTCAAACCTCCGTCATCTTTGTAAAATTGTGCAATTGCGTCATTGATGGCAGGGTGCATTCGGTACTGAGTATCAAAAGTTCCTTTTATGCTTTCGTTAATGTTAAGGAACAGTCTTTCAAATTGAGATATTTCAAATTCTTTTTGTGAAAGTGTTTTAGCTAATTTTTTCTCTCCAATGGAAACAAGCAAATCTTTAATTTCTTCACCGTCAATCATTGGTGGTAATTGCCTGTGGTCACCTACAATAATGGCTTTCTTTCCGTATACAACAGGTAAAGCCAATTCAGGTGGTGTAGCTTTACTAGCTTCGTCCATTATTACATTATCAAAATTAATATCTATTGAATCCAATACTCTATAATTCTTCTCTACATAGTTTTTATGATTAAATACATTTAAGTATGAACGAAAAAACGAAGTCCATTTGTTTTCTGAATTTATTTTTCCAATAGAACTACCTGTTGCTCCAATCAGATTTACATACTTCAGGTATTTGTTTATAAATAGATTTTTTGTTTTAGAAACTGGGTTTTGTAAATGAATTTTCCATTTCTTTAATGCCGAATTGATTTGTTCGTTCTCTTGATTGATAATTCTATTTGAAATATTTTTTAGCCAATGAGCAACAGTATTCTTCTCATCTTCTTTGCCATTTTCCCAACTTTCAATTGCAGAAAGTGAGTAAAAATATCCTTCTGAATCCAACTTTTCTTTATTTCCAAAACGAATTGGTTTAACGAGATTGTTGTGTTCGTTCTTAAGTCTGTCAATCGCATTATCAACAGCAAGATTGGTTTCAGAAGTCAAAAGAATTTTTTGATTTTGTTCTTTTCTTATATGTTGCCAAATAATTTCTGCTATTGCTGTTGATTTTCCTGTTCCTGGCGGACCTTGTATCAAAGCCAATTCTTCAGCATATAGTGATTTGTAAATCGCTTGTTTTTGCGATTCATTTAGAGATACTGAAAAAAGGTTATCTTCAAATTCCTGCCATTCGGGACTTGTTTTATTTAGTAAGTATTTAATGTTTTCAATACCTTTTGCTTTTGATGAATCGTATAGAAATTCTTTTGCATTGTTGTTCGGTAGTTTTTCTTTTGAATCAAGTTTAACAACCGTATCTTCTAATCGTTTTATTTTATCTTTTTCGCCTTTTAGGTCTGGGAAAATTGCTTTTATGGTTCCCTCTGAAATATTCTCTTTGACTTCATCAATTCTTTCTTCATCAACAACAAAGTGCAATTGGGGATAATCTACTTTTAACAATTTTCCTAAATACATTTTCTCTTTAGGTGTTCCGAAATAGAAATCCGTTCTCAAAAGTTTTGATAGCTTTTCCTCTTCTTGTTCAGTTTTTAATTCAAAATTTTCTTCACAGAGATATTTTTCCTGAAAAATTTGGGATGGTGGGATTGAATAATCAAAAGTCTCGGAATCAATAAAGTTGTCTAATTGATTGTGTAATCGAGCAAGAATTTCTGTTTTATTTCCTGTTCGGTAAAATTGTCTGAATATGAGTTTCTCACCGTTTGCAATTAGTTTGGTGTTCAAATTAGGAAATTCTTTTTTTAGCTTAGACCCTAACTCGTGCAAGCCTGTTTCAAATTTGATGTTGAATTTATATTTGTGTTCATCTCCATAATCAGCGGTATCACAAATAGAGAAAGATTTTACGAATTCTGTTTTTTCAATTAATTCATCTTCTGTTTCAAAATCAAAGGAAACCGTTCTGCTTGACTGGCTTACTTGAAAGTCTTCACCGTGGATTTTATTGTACAATTCATTCCAAAAGTTTTCTTCATTTCTGTCTAATTTATCTGCACCATTATCCATTAAATTGAAGTCAAAGGAATAATCGGTTGTGTATGATAGGTCAAATGGATTATCAGGAAAATATCGTTTTAAAGCTTGCTTTAAACGATATGCCTCAAAGTTTAAATCGGATTGATGTTCCTCATAAAACCCAATTCCATATTGAAAAGTCATAACTCCTTCTTTGGGCTTAGGAAGTATTACCCCTTTACCCCATAATTGATTGACTTTATTTATTAGACTTTCTCCATTTTTAAACTTAAAAAATAACTTGTTGCCTCGATACCTTAAATCGAAATATTTCTGGAATAAGTCAAATATGTTTTTATGTAATTCTCCGACAACGGTTACTTTATTACCATGTTGAGAAATATCAAGTTTTTTGTAAAAAGTAGAAATAATATAAGAAACTGAAGGTCTTATTGGAAAAACTGCTCCAATTTGTCTTTCCAATTTCACACCCTCTATTCCATTGATCTCCTTCCATTCTTTCTTAGTCAAAAGTAGTAAACCTGAATTTTTGAAATGGTTTGTATGTAAACCTCCAACTAGATTTTCCAATTCACTTCTAGTATTGTTACCCTTCTTTGTAATTGTACCGTCAATAACTGGGTTTTCGTTAAAGTCGATGTAGCACTTTTCTGAAAGTTCTTTTAAGTTAGTGAGCTGTTTGTTTTGAATGTTTGCGGTATTTTCAACACTTGTCTGAATATATCCGCTGTTAAAACTAAAGTCTTGGATATTGAAAATATGTTCAACTTCTTTCTTGAAAACTTGTTTGAATATTTCTTGGTCAATGGAAAGATTTAATTTTAGTTTATTAAATTGAACAGTTTTTGAGGAGTCAATTCCAATAGGCTTAGATTTGTGTTCTAAAATTTTTGACTGTGCAGATATGTACTCCTTCCAAATTTTTTTTTGACTCATTATTCTTCATTCGTTCGAGAGTTGGCAAAAAATAACTCTTTTGTTTTTTTTAGTATTGGCATTGCGTATTAGTAAAAACAAATGTGCTGTTTATGCGGCTGGTTTTTCAGCCTAAAAAATTCCGAATAGAATTTAAAATCAATTTAAAAATTTATCTCCAAGAATAAAAATTATTTCTAAAAATAATTTTGGAGCCAAAGGGAGTGAAGTCGAACTATTTTGTTGAAGATTTGAATTTATTTGTTCTCGATAATTGCTAAAATATGAATTCCCTTACAGCATTAATAAAGTAACCGTTAACCAATAAAATATTTCAAAGTTGCAAAAAAGCTCATCGTAACAATAAAAAATAATATTATGATAATAGTCCATCTTAAGTTGGGACTATAGGCAAGGTGTCGAGCTATTTTTTGTGTCATAGTGTCCGTATTCTTCACCCCCAACCTTTTTTTACAACGTTTTGATAGATTAAGCCAAGCCTTCGATAAAAGTTGTGTGTGACTTTCTTCTTCGTCTTCCCAAAAACTTGGTTTGTATTGTTTATAATTATGCAGTGCTATTTCTAGTAATTCCTCTAACACTTTAGGATTAGATGGTAGGATGTAGGTGTTTATAAATTTAGCCTGGGATCTTGTAATTTTTTGGATTGCTTGATTCTCGAGATCTTCGTCCCAATCAAAGTCTGGTTTTGTGCCAAAAATCTTATCAAAAGTAGAGAGATTATTATTTTTATTGTCCAGTTTCAATTGCACTTTTTCACGCACATTTTGTTCAATTGCTAGTAAATCATCTTGAAGCTTTTTGATTGGATGATTTTCATCTTGGCTGCTATACATTATTAGCTCTGCACCACACCATTGACAAATGATATCAGTTTCTGTAACGGGATTTTTACATTGATTACACTTCATCCTTGACTTGTTTTAGTTCGCTAATTTCTGTTCTTAGTTGTCGTATTTCTTCATCTTGCTTGGCATTTTTATCGTTACTGTAAACGGAGTCGTAATTTTTAACGACAGCAGCAATTATGATGTTGAGCAGGAAAAATGCGGAGAATATCAACCATGACACAAAATAAATATTTACCACCCAAAAGGGTGCATCTGAGCTCAATAAATCGTAGCGAAGATCAGTCCAATCTTCACCAGTTGTTACTCTAAACAATGAAAATAACGCTTCACCAACATTACCGAAAGGATCGAAAGTTTTGTTGTAGTTGTTAAGTATTTCTGTTTTACCTTTAAACAGAATTATTCCCACTAGAGCATAAAAATACATCAATATAATGAGTAAAGATATTATTCTAAAAAGAGCACCAAATGAATTTTTAATGACTTTAAACATGGCAATAGTTTCCGGAAACACCTTTACCAACCTGATGATTCTGATTACTCTTACAATTCTGAAAGCCGTTAATAAGTCTGAATTTTCAAACAAGGTTTCTGGCACTAATGATACCAGAATTAGAACTAAATCAACTAGATTCCAAATACTTTTAAAAAAGGCTGAAATTGATTCTCGAGCAAACCATCTGAAAATAATTTCTGCAACAAAAAGAACGATGCAGAAATCTTGAATCCAAGTGATGATCTCGGACTGAAAGGATTGTTCTACACCAATTAGAATACAATTGATAAGAATAATGAAGGCTACAATCCAATTAAAGACCTGTGAATTAACTATTTTTTTAAAAACCGAACTCATCTATGTCTTCAATTTGTTGCCGCAGTTTGAACAAAACTTAGAATCAGGTGGACATTGATTGCCACAAGCACAATTCAATGGGAGAACGTACTCGCAAGCGTGACATATTGTTGCGCTAGCCTCAAGGTCTTCTTTACAATTTGGACAGGGGTTGTACACATCACCGCAACTTGGGCAGAATTTATATTTAGATGAAAATTTAGTCTTGCACTTATCACAAGTAGCAGTAGGAATAGAAAAATCTTGGTCAGGGGCAGAAGTATCGGATTGAGTTTGTTGGGTGCCACAATTTGAACAGAAAATGGTATTCATCCCTATGTTTGCATTACAATTAGAGCAGGACTGAGTGGAATTGGTCAATCCGCTGGTATTCATTTGGTTTTGAACCATACCGCCCACTTGATTTGCTAATGGCATAGCCATTCCAAGTCCTACCATGGTTCCTAGAATTCCAGATGTTCCGGAACCGTCTCCGCCTTCACCACCGCCAATATTGGTTGCTGCTGCCTCAGTCGTGTCAAAGGTCCTTTCAACTTTATAGACATTGAGTTGTTCTGCACGACGCTTAAGACGCAGCTTTTCTTCCATGTCTTCAGACATGATGCGGTGAAAGTCTTCAACAATTTTCTTTACTTTTGGATCTTCGTCAACGACTGCAATACCTTCTACGCTAAAAAGGTCCATTTGTATACCATAACTGGTTAAGGCTTGTTCAATATTGGGTTGAATACTGTTACTAAGTTCCTTCACCATATATTCCAGTTCTAAAGGCCCTAACTCTAATTCCTTTGACAGTTTCCATATAGCGTCTTTTGTGGACTCTGTTATGATACCTCTGAACATATTTTGCAACACTGATTGGTCGTAGATTTTGGTTACCCCAACCAATTGTGTGAGAAACAACCGAGAGTCAACAACTTTAAGTGAATAACTTCCTCTACAAGTAATTGGGATGGGGACTTTAAAATTAGGTTCAATGAGATTAAATGGAATCAATCCCCATTTAGCGTCTTGTGATACGGCTTTATTGACATAAAAAACTTCAGCAGAAAAAGGACTGTCTCCACCAAAAAACTCTCCAATCAAGTCAGCTAGAAAAGGTAAGTTATAACTTGTCAAGGTATGGGTGCCAGGACCAAAAGCATCAAGAAGTTTACCCCCTTTGAACATAAAAGCCTCTTGACTTTCATTGACCACCAGTTGTGTTCCAATTCTCAATTGATTTTCGCGCTTAGAATTTCCCTGTTTTGGAGTCCATTTCCAAACTAGTTCATCGTTTGGCCCTTCATATTTTAATACATCAATTATTGCCATATTTCTATTTTTTTGGTATGGGAATATTCAAACTTCCTTGGTTAGTCACCAATAAGATATCTTTCAGTTCATCAATTTTTTTTCGAGTTCTAAATTTATATACCAATTGATTTCCATCGACTAACTTCTCCGAAGGTCTGATAGGGTTTATAGAATTAATATTATTTATGGTTACGTAAGGATCAAATTCAATAATTTTCTTGGTTATAGAAAATGTAATATCGTTGTAAACATAACCTCTATCGACTAGAACTTTAGCTTGATTAAGTTCTTGCAGCATTTCACTAGAAAAATTGGTGTTTTCAATTCCATATTTATTGAAATTCTCCTGAGCTTCTTTGAATTTAAAGCCCTCCTCATCAATCCAAGATACGATGTCATCGGTAATGATTACCCCTCTTACCCGTACAATATCTTCAGGAACTTCTTTTTCGTTATCCAGCCACTTGTAATTAACCACTAGAGGTTCATCAAATTTTTTCTCACTAAACGCATCTAAATTGTTCAGAGCATCTGGAACTCTAAATACTTGATAGCTATCTTTGTAGGTGTCTGTAAAGTGAATACATAAAAACAACCGTACATTTTCAATAAAGCGGTCAGAGTTATTGATCATTTTAACACGTAATGAATTTTTCGGGTCAATTATTGAACCTTTTGAAACTTCAATATCAACAAAGGGATGCTCTACAAACATTTTTGAAAATATATCAGTCAAATATTTGTTACAAAAATTTAAGTCCCCAGGGAGATAGTCTTGAACCACTTGGTTGCCACGTCTAAAGAAGTGACGCTTTATTTCTTCAAGTGCTTTGTTTGTGTTTCCCAAATCGTTGTGGATTATTGCCTTTTGAAAATTAGGACTAAAATTTCCAAAACCTTCCATCATACTCATGTACGATTTTGAAATAAATTCAGATTCAACCGATCTAAATATTGAACTCCTAATATTGAAAATATTTGCAAGATCAAGTAATTCCTCGGATTGTTTGGGATATAATATTGAGGCCTCATCAAATGAGGTCATTGCGGACTCAATATCTCCCTTTTTGTACTCAAACATCCCTTTTAGAATGAAGGCTGGTGCTGTTGATTTAGGAAATTTATTAAAGTAATTATCCAATAGGTTTTGAATTTCTATATTATCTGAAAATTGGCCTTCAGAATTACCTATATCAAAATTATTTAATTTCAATAAAGAAAAACCTTTCAATAAAGTTGCCTCTCGATCTGTTGATGATATTTTTAGAGCCTCTTCGGAAAACTCTAGGACTTTGTTGTAATTGGAGTTGTACAAAGAAATATAGGCTTGGTCTCTTTGAGCACAAAGCTTATCCCATTCTGACATGTATTTTAAAAATATCGGACTAGAAAATTTCAAATATTCATGATAATCATTATTTATATCTCTTATCTTTTTTTGGATTTCTAGATCTTTTTTGTAACGTTTAAAGCCAATTTTACGTGCATCATTACTAGCTTGTAAAGCTGTGAGTGCAGCCCCCATGTAATCTTTAGCAACAAATTGTGTTCCAGCGTTTATTAAAGTTTGCTCAACATCATTTAGTTCTGAAAAAACTAACCATAATGATTCATTAATTTCTTTTTCAATCTCGGAGTCATATAAATTGTCCAAAATTGGAACTAGTTTTATAAAACATTCCACAACCTCTGGTGCTACACCGCTCATATTAAATTTATAGAGATACTCTTTATACTCGTTAACATCTTTAACGTTTTTTATGGCCTCATCTAAAACAAAGATGGTTTTAATGGTTGCCTCTAAATTTATCGACTTTGCATTTTCCTTTTTCACTTTGTTTAATCGCTCACTCAACGCATTGTCTGTACTGTTGCTTTTAGGTTCACTGTTACAAGCAACTAGGGTTGCAATAAAAAGAGCCCAAATATATTTTTTCATGATTTGTATTTTTAACTAATTTAGTTTAATTGAAAAAAAATATTTGTACATATTTTGTACATTTATATCATGATAAATAATTTAAAGATAATCACCCAAAAAAAGGCAGGGTTTAAAATTTCCAATTATAATACTTCAAAACGTTTAAGTGACATCGTTTACATTGAAACTGGTATTGAGGTGAGTTACAATACGCTTAGGCGATTTTTTGGCATCGTTAAGTCTGTAAAGCCTAGTAACCACACTCTTAATGCGCTGGCTATTTTCAATGGATTTACCGATTACAACGATTTTGTGTTGAATTACCACCTCAAGAACCGATGGAAACAGGACTTCGAAATAGCAGATTTACATAACCAATCAAGCAATCAAATACTAAATTATATTGATGTCAATTTACATGTAAAACGACAGTTTGTTCAAAAATTGGTTCAAATCGTGAGAGAGCTTATTTTGGTTAGAAATTACACCTTGCTAAATCAAATATTTAACGCACCCACAATGGCATTCAACAAATTTAATTTCGATGATGTGGCGTATTTTGGAAATTGCATAGGTCCTATTATTAAAACCATTGACATTGAATCTTTGGAGGCTCAATCTCTTATTGCAAATAATAACTTTATTGATTTAGTTCTATGCATATATGTGGATTATAATGATTTGAATGGTCATTATGGTAAGTGTCTAAAGTTTATCAAAAACCAAAGTAAAAGAAAAGATATAATACAGTTTTCAAAAGGGGTTTTGAATTTAAATATTTATTTAAGCAACAACAAGAGCAAATTATATATGGTAATTAATGATATCAAATATCATCCTATTTTACAGAGCAGGATTATTTCTCAATCGCTGTTTTCAGAAACTTCAGATTGCATTTCAATTTTAGAGAGCTATGATCGTAATCTTAAGCGAAGCGATAAAATGAACATTGATTATTATTTTGAAATTATCACCACTGCTTTAGTGACTCAAAATTTTGAAGTTATGACTTGGATTTCTAAACGATTTGAATCCAGAACGGATTATAATAATTTTTACAAATTTGAGCATCATGAGCACTACACATTCATGCTGCTAGTGTTATTACATTACAAGAAGGATACAAAACAATTAAACCTGTGGTTAAAATCTGTGTCATTTGATAATTTTTATCGTCCTTATTCAATATTGTTGATGCAATATGTTCACATACTAAAATATCATATATCCAAAACTAAGAAAGACATTCACAAAACAAAATACATGGAAGTTGCTGTAAGCTTTTATCCAGAATTTTTCACAGAGGATTATCTATTAAATTATTTTAAATCATGATTACGGCTATTTTAGGGGTAATGTGTTTTGGAATTGCAGATGCTTTATGGCGCCCAAACGTCTTGCGATATGGCCATTTAAAGGTACTTTTACACCGCACATTACTGGTAACAGTTATATTGGCCGGCTTCTTTTTTTTGAACCACAACAATCAAAATTATGATCTCTCCATAATATGTGTTGCTATTTTGAGTGGAGTAATCGCAGGTGCTGGTCTATATTTTTTAGTGAAGGCCTTCCAAATTGAATCAACAGCAAACATACTTTTTTTGAACATCATCACATTACTTGTATCTCAATTATCGTCATTACTGTTATTCGATGATTCTGTTGATTGGCCTCAATATTTGACGCAAATATCGCTATCAGTATTTGCTGTATCGTGTTTTAATCAATTTAAATTAAAAATTAGAAAAGGATTACAATTTGGTGTGTTGGCTAGCATTTGTTTTGGAGTTGCTTATCCACTTGCGGGAATACCGATTGATAGTATAGGTTACAGCGCGACGATTTTTTGTCAGGAATTAGTCATTCTTTGTGGTTTTATGTTGTTTTGTTATTGTAAAAAAATTCTAGTTATAGATGTTAAAATGTATTGTGATTTTAAAATTATTGCTTTGAGTGTGTTATCTACAATTGCTGTGATTTTATTTTTTTATAGCTATACTTTAATGGAGGTTTACAAGGTGAATTTAATATCCAACTTTCATCCCGTTGGTGGACTACTAGTTTCAATGGTATTTTTTAGAGAGAGATTATCTTTTTTTCAATGGTGTGGGGTGGTTATTTCTTTGCTCACTTGTATTTTAATTTCTGACTATAATTTCTAAAGAAATTCATAAAAAATTACTACTAAAAATTATTCCCTAAAATAAAATTTATTTTAGGGAATAATGTCGTGGAGCAGAGGGGAGTAAAATCGAACTATTTTGGGGAGGATTTGATTTTATTTACACAATCTAACCTGTAATTTATATATTATTTTTTATTGTATTTATACCAATTTTAATTTTGATAGAATTAAAGAATTGTGGTATATTGTTTGTCCAAAATTTAATCAAAATGAACCGAATTAAAGAGGTTTTAGAGGGAAAAGGGATCAAGCAAACATGGCTTGCAGATAAACTTGGAAAAAGTTTTAATACTGTGAACAGTTATGTACAAAACCGACAACAACCAAGACTTGAGGTGCTGAATGAAATAGCGGATATTCTTGATGTAGATATTAAATCTTT
>Ga0233399_1000157_pt1 | contig 29819 bp, 41 predicted proteins | sample 43DmetaG_FD_182698 | JGI IMG/M metagenome (GOLD analysis project Ga0233399, IMG submission 182698) | Seawater microbial communities from Monterey Bay, California, United States - 43D | ecosystem: Environmental > Aquatic > Marine > Coastal | place: USA: California | collected 2016-11-08 | reverse complement strand
TACATAGACTTCAGTTCTATCAGAGCATTAAGCTTCACTTCATTTGATTGCTCATAGCCCTCAACAAACGATTTGACCTTGTTGTATTTAAGCGCATACCTCTTGTCTGCAAGACGATTGTCGTGAGAACCGATGTACACATTAACACCCTTCGGGTCAAGATTAATCAACCTACCTATCTCACGAATGCCATAGCCGTATTCGTTCAATATGGTACACGCAATACTCTTAGCCATTGCGATTTCCTTTTTCTTTCCGTTTGACATAATGTCTACCAGTGATACATTGGACACTGTGCTTGTCGCATAGATTACCAAGTTCTCAAGGTTGCTATATGATGTCAAAGTCTGCACTGTATGGTTTGTATTTTCCATTGATAAATAATTCTTCGTAAAGGTTTATAGAATCTTCTAACTCTTGCTCCCCTCTTTTAAGGAAAGTATCACCTGCTTCATATATGCCCACTTCATAGGGGAATGATTTCTGTACAACTAAAAAGTAAAACTTATCTACATTGAAGATAGTCTTATACAAGAATGCTTGTTGTGCGTAGTTGAAGAAAGCGTTCCTCTTCCATTTGTGCATATCATCTTTGGTGGTCTTTAGGTCTACAAGATAATTGTCTACACCATTCCAAGATAAAGCATCAGCCTTGCCCTTGAGCTTAACGATGTTGCCTTGGGCAGTATGGTAATCCATAACGCCTGGCACTTCGGGAGTGTAAGACAGTCCCATAATCTTGTCAACATCATCAACATTTTTTAGCTTGTCGTACATCCCTTCAACGATATGGTAATCGTTCTTGGTTAGTGCGATAGTCTGAGGGTTCTCAGCACAGAACTGTTTGTAGTCGTTCCCTCTGCGTTGTCCCTCCCAAGCTATGTAGTTTGTCTTACCTTCTAAGAACCTTGCGTGTAACGCCCTGCCCACATCAAATGCAGATGTGCTTGGTTGCTTCCACTTGTCCTTTCTCCATAAGTCAAACTTGGTTGGAGATTCTTTCAAGAGTTTAAGGGAACTATTGGACAGGTATTCCCTGTCCGCATAGTACACCTCATCATCATTAAACCTTTCGATTATATCCATTATCCTAATAGTTCCTTACGCTGTGCTGCGGTAACTTGGTACTTGTTAAGTGCCTCCTTTACCATCTCTCCTTTGCCGTCAGCTATAGCCTTCTCCATCTTCAGCATAACATCCTTCGTTAGCTTAGGCTTTGCTACTGGCGCAGAATCTTTGCCGTGTGTATTGGTGGCATCTGCATCCTTGGTATCGTCAATCAAGAACATACCATTGAGTGCATACTTACGAGCATAAGATGAACTTGCTCCAAAGCATTGTGCTATATCCATACCTTTGCGGTTAGGGTCAACACCTGCTTGTGCAGTTACTACTACTTGGTCTGTGCCGTCTGATACTATCACCATTGACTCGATGTATGGGATACCTGCTACTTCGTTTACGGTATCCGATACTTGCATAGCCAAGTTGTTCTTAGCAAGTAGTGGCTTCACTGCTTCTAAGATGTCTTCAGCAGAACGGTAGTTGTAATTACCGAACTTGTTGCGTTGTCCCTTCGGTGCTTTCAAATCCGACTGAACTTTGATTAGTGATTTCGTTAAGTTGCTCATATAAAAAAATATAAATTGGTTACTACTAAATTACTACTAAATTACTATAATCCACGCTGTCCTTAGATATTTTTTTACGGACATTGGTAAGCACTTGCTTCTTGCTGCTTTCTGAAAGCATTGTACCTGTGAGTATATTAACTATCTTGTCTGTCATATCCTTTATGGTTTCCTCGTTCTTAGGCATAACCTCATCGAATATCTCAGCCCAGTTGTTTACTGCATCTAAGTACTTCATATTCCTCCAAGCCATTTCCTTTTGTACTACCTTGCTACTATGAAGTATTGTAGCGTGGTTCTTATCAGCAAGTTCCCCAAGGTGTATAACTGTCTGATTATATTTCTTGTGAAGAATGTATAAAAGACATTGCCTTGGAATAACAATCCTCTGCTCTCTGCTTTTCGACATTAGGTCTATTGAGTTCATCAATTCGTAACTTGCTACTAATTGCTGAAATGTATCGTGGTTTATCAGCCTCCCTCGTTTTCTGTTCATGCTTTCTCTCTTCTTTATAATAATTCTTTATCTTGTTTAATCCCCTCACCTTAGCCAACTCTATCTTACGAGTTGATACACAAAGCTCCTCTGCTAAATCCTTGTACCTAACATCCTCAAAGAAGTGGGCTATAATAACTCTTCTCTCTAAGGGTGGTAGGTTAGCCTCAATGTACTCTCTAAGAACCTCTGAGGAGTTGTCATATGGCTTGTCGTGTGATATACACTTGGCCTCATACAAGCTGTACTCATCACCATCGTACCCGTAAGTCAACTGGGATTCAGTCTTAGAATCTAAGTTCTTACGATTAGCATTTTGATAGGTTGAGTATCCGTTAAGGATTCCAAACTTGAATGCGCTCATAGCCATTCCCACCTTCTGCTTCTCGTTCTCGAACTCATCGCCCCTGTCCATATACCTCTTGATATTGAGGAAGGACATATACGCTGCGTGTTCCACAACCTCATCACTGTAGAATGAATAGCCATAGTACTTAGCACAGAAGTGTAAGAACCTATTGTCTTTAGGAAACCACTTCTTAATATCTTCTTCTGTTATCTTCATTTCGCTTTCTCTGTATAATAGTATAATAGAGTATTACTCTTTAAGAGTAATACTCTTATAATACTATTACTTATTAATACTATTATAATAAATATACTGATGATATTGATATTCAGCATCAAGAAAATCATCTAAAATTGAATTAGTTATCCACATTTTCTTCTAATTTATCGTTCATAACTTTGTCTAACATAGTCTTTGTAGTATCAAGTAACTCCTTAGTTCCATCGTACTTTAGTCGTAGACTACGATATTCATTTCTCGCTTTCTCAATCGTGTCTCGGTAAGTAACCATATCATTGGTTCTTGTCTTGTGGATTTCCACAAATTGCTCAAGCTGAAGGAGGACTTTGATAAAGTCATTGTCCTCCTTAGCTTTTTCTGCAACCTCACCTAACACCCAGTACAGAACCTTTAGGTCTGCCTGTAATAGTAAGTCATCCTCTATCTTCATTAACTCCAACTGTATTGTGTGCTTGGGAAGAAATCATCTTGGTCAGGCACAATGCTATCGTTGTAGCTGTACCTGTAAAGATAATCGTTAGAATCCCAATACACTTGTTTACCATTATCATCTATAAATATAGGCTCTTCCTCATCCCATACACCTTCTGAGGAATCTATGTTTATTCCATACGCACAAGACTCTTCCTCACCTTGAATACTAAAGTCTAAGTGGTGGTAGTCTCGTATCATCTGTTCGATAACAGGAGCAGGGAAAGCCCACGCTGTACGCATAACATAGAACACATCTGCGCTACCGTCATTGTACACACATACATTGACATCATCAATAGCAACATTCCACTTTGTTCCCCAATTGTCTATGTTCCAATTGTACCAATCGGGGATACCTTCTTTTGCGAGTTCCTTTGACTTGTCTGTACTTAGATTCTCCCTAAAGATATTCTCTGGCTGAGGTATGAAGTGATTGAAATCAAACTCCCTGCCCTCTGTATCAAAGTTCTTAGAACCCTTTACATTCTCTACGAACTCAAGAACCTCCTTCTTGCTTCCGCTTACTTGCATCTCAAAATTAAACCAATTCGGCATACTACTCTTCTTTTTTAATTAATAATCTTGAATTTCTCCTGTGGTGTACAGCTAATGCTATCCTTGCATCTTCTATAGTATCGAAGTCTTGTTTGTAGGTAATACCATCTCCGTCCCACTCTACTGTATAAATTAACTTACTCATACCTCTGTCTCTTTTATGTGTATTTGGATGTTAGTGTGTCCACCTTCTACATAGCAGAAGAATCCTCCGTCTTTACTTTTCCTTGTATCAAGAGAAGATACACCGTTACTCTGTACAAAGCTTAGAACGAACTCATTGTTTCTACTCATAGCTTCTTCAAGGGTTTTAAAGGTTTCAATCTTTACATCTACATCTCTATCGTAAATGTATACTAAGGTAAATAACTTCATAGTTCTATAATTAAAAATTCATCACTCTTCAAATACTTAGTTCCCGAAGTGGTAACACTCACAATGTTATCGGGAATGAGGGATGTGTAACGCTTACGGTTATTGTCCCAAACGGTTAGCACATTAGGGTTGCTACTGCCAGTACCCTTTACAAACTTTGCTACTCCGAAGCGACCATTAATCTTGGTTACCTCTCCATTCTTCTTGCGGTACTCTGCTCCGAAGATTGTACCTTTCTGCTTTAGGTCTGTAACGACCTCATTGAAATACTTAATCATAATCTAATTATTTAAATTTGTTATTGGGGTTAGCATTAATTAGGTATTTCTATTAATTCATTTTCTCTAAAAAATCCCACCCAATCTTTACCAAGTTCTTCTGCACCTAAAACTATTTTACAAGGTACATCATCCTTTAAAACATCTTTAATCGTGTATTCAACACCATCAGGTAACCCTAAAAGAACTCTTGCGTTCTCTGTTATAAATACTTTTTTACCTACTTTCATCTCTCTTTGGTTTTAAATTACTTGTGTTTAAATTTTATGCAAGTTAACATTTATTTTTTAAACCACCAAATGTGGATGGAGATTTTTTTCTCCACCCACTTTCTAAACTTCCGTATCATTACGACTGCAACTTTCTAACAACTGCCTCTATCACCTCCTCAACAATCTCATTGATGTCCACATCAACTGGGTATCCTTGAGCCTCAGTAGTACTTGTGAAGCTCTCAACCTCAGCACTCACCAACTCCTTGAGTGTATCTCGGTTCTCAATCTCTCGCATCACAAGGTCAAACACATTGTCGTAAATCTGCTCGTAGTCTATGTGTTCATCAATATCATCGGGGTGCAAGGCTTCGTCCCTAACAATATCTTCCACATCATACCTCGTTGTTCGTTCTTCAACCTCATACTCTAAGTCTCTAAACCGACTTGATGTATCGGACTCCATTGTTTCAACCTTCTCATCTAACTCACAGTAACTCGCATCTAATATGCTTAACTGCTTTTTCAAATTAGCGTTCTCATTTGTTAACGCATAAACTAACTTGACCTCTTGGTCAATTCCTAACCACTTTCTTACTAACTTTTTCATAATTAAATTGTGTGAATTGTTTCTAATAAATCTGCTTTCCCATCAAAGAAGAGGGCTGCGCCCCCATCGTTACCTTCATCATCTGATTGCAGTATTAACTGCTTACCATCTGTAAATATCAGCACCAGTGGATTCTTGTACCACATCATCTGCTCCATTTCTTTCTTGTCCAATCTACGGACTGCTCTAATTGTGCGACCTTTCAATAAATCGCTAAAGTATTTATCACTCATAAGTACAATTGGTTATCGTGTATAGCTTCGTTTATGCTTTCGCTATACTCATCATTAATAATATCTAATTCACCTTCTGTGGCTTCACGCCACTCACCATTATCCAAGACCTCTGCCTCTGTGCAGTGTGCATCGCAGAAGTCGGGGTAATCGTACATATCAATGTCTTCGACATCTAAAATTCTAAATTTCATAACTCTACTTTTAAGCGCATAGCACCATCACTTATAGCTTGGCGGTATGCAGGTTCTTGTTCGTTGTAATTGTCGTAAGACTCTCCTCGCCTAACGGACTCAGCTATCACCAAGTCCATAAGCATTTCTTGTTCACCCTGTGCAGGGTATTTGTAATTGTTCATCATAATACTTTTCTTTCTATTACGCCTACTACGACATCATTAATAACTCCCATTTGATTTAGCGTGAGCGCATCTAAGTCTACCACTACTTCATCTCCGTGTTCGGTTAGGTAGTACAACTTTGTAACATTATACTCCCAGTCCCAAAACTTACTCCTTGAGTCCTGTGGGTCATAGCAATCCTCCCAAGCGTTGTACTCAAACTCAACTTCAAAGCTCTCCGAGCCTGTTCCGTAGTCCATATCGAACCACTCACTTCCGTAATTGTCCATATCTATTTAGTTATTAATTCAAAATCATTCTTCTTTACAAAATCATCGAAGTCCAATGCCGTATGAAACTCCATAACATACCAATGGTCATCGGTAAATATTACCGTAGCCTGTATAATCTTGTGTTCTAATTGGTGGTAAGCGTACATCTTTGCGTTACCATCGGTTACATATGTTTCTTTCTTAAATACTTTTGAATGTTCCATATCTATTTATTTATCTGTTCCACACTCTTTTAATTGTTACCCAAATGATGGCTTGTAACTCATAGCCCTTCAAACCTAACTGGTGTGCAAGGTTAGCAGTTATCGACTCAACTCTCCTGTACTGCACTGCGGTACAACTCTCCATACAATCCACAATACCTTGCTTTGGCGTTGTTACACACGCTCTAAGATGCCATTTATCTATGGTTATGTGGTCGGGACTATTCAGTCCTACATTCATCGCAAAGCTATGTGTCTTAGGACTCTTTGCAGTTATCTCGGTATTGCCTCGCAATATCTCAAACGCTTTCTTCTTGTTGGCGTTGTAGGTACACACTTTCACATCTTCGGGAGGAATATCCGAAAGGTGCGCCTTTATCACCGTTACTGCATCGTACTTGTTGCGCTCCCACTTGTTGTTAGGACTCAACGCACTCACCACACCTGCGACCTTGTAAGGTTCTATGTCGTAGGTTTCTGCACAATACTTCACAAACATTTGTGCTTCTTTGTACCACAGCATACCATCAGTACGCTCTTGCTCTGTGGACTCATTGAACCAATCACTGAGTCGGTTCGTAATTTGCCTGTCTGACAGGTCTTTTACACTTCTTTTCATATCTCAAATTCTATTAGTGGTTTATGTGTATAACCTATGAGTTCATCTTTGTTGTCCGTATATCCTACGCCACGAACATAGTTCTCACCGCTATCAAGTAGGCGAATAAGCCTCTTGTTAAAAAATGTACGCTCTGGTACTTTACATTCTACACTGCCTACATAGTAGTGCATAGTTCCTATAATTGTATCTACTTTGGCGTAGAAATACCATTTCTTAGTTTTCATATCTCGCTTTTATTCACTTTATACATTATAGCCGTCCACCCTATGATGCCCAGCCCAAACATTACAAACAAGTTCTCACCCTCTACAGGGTTACTCAATCCAAGTGCTATGTTCATCAATCCGAACACTACACACAAAACCATAATCTTTCTCATATTATCCAACTCTAAATGTTCCGTTTAATAGTTGAGTAACGGCAAGTACTGCCGTTACCATAATCACACAAATTGCCCCAATCATTACAATGTCTATGGGTTCTATCCTTTCAATAATCTTTCTCATTTTGCTAATGTATTAAAATATCCAACAAGTACCAAATACAATCTCTTGGAATGCACAGAATGCACTATACATGTCCTCATCGTACTCAATCGCATCAAGTAAAAACGCTAACCGCTCATCATCGTAGTTCTGCATAAGGTTATCCACGAATACAGCCCAATCAAACTTGACAGGGGTTTCTTGATAGTCCTCTAAAGAAAAGGACATACCTTGCCCCTCAATAGTTACTCCGTAGTCGTTACACCACTTCACTCCTTCCTCTGTGAACATAACCATGTTCATTACCTTGACTACTGCCTCTGCGTAGTCACTCTCTGTAAAAATTGCCATAAAGCTAATAGATTTAAAATTAGATGCTCGGGGCGGTCTCGCTCCGCCTTGCCTGTCTTCAGTCTCCGAGCCATATCGATACAACACACCCGCTGGGGCTCCAGGGGGTATTGCGAAAAGTGTTTAGATTTCGCATTTATACACCGCACCTATGTACCCGATACATAAGCCTTTCTTGGGTGTATAGTGGGGCTGTAAGTCCTTTTTGTCGCTTTCAACTCGACCCCACACGCATAGGAAGTTCTCTATAAAGTTCACCTATTAAGGGAAACCTCTATACCGCCCTATCATAAATTAATATGTAGGGGGGGTATAGATTACCCTATTCGTCACCTCTCAACAAATATGCGCAATAGCACTAATTTTTGGGCAGTCTTTACCTACTGGACTATATGGGGTATAGTCCTTCCGCTATCTCGTAGCGTAGCCTGTGGGGCGTGTTATTCACACCTCAAAAATTAATACCAATATTTCAAAGAGCAGACCTTTTGTATTTTCCACTTAATGGGCGCAAATTGTACGAACTCGAAGTTCAGCTACTTTGCGCTTTAATCGGCACGAACTCGAAGTTCAGCTACCAAGCGGAAAAATAAGGTCTTAGTAAGGGCGCAAATATTCGCTATTTGCTTAGGTCTCAGACACGCCCTTTAAGACTATTACAAGCCTTATTTTTTAGCCGTTGCGTTGTTTTGGCGTTTTACCTTTTTCGCTATTTGGTATTTCGGGTTTAATGACCTTAACGCCATTGACCCGCCCCATAATGAAACATACTTAGAGGTATAAGCCTTTTTAAAACCTGCAAAGGTAGGAAATTTACGCCCTGCTAATTTGTGGGTCAACTCTTCAACGGGTGTTGAATTACTTTGATACTCACGCTTTAAAGTAGCGTACACAAAGCGCAAAGATTTTTGTTCCTGCTTCCTTAGTGCGTTTTGGTAGCGTTGCACTTCATAGCCCGTTAAATTGTCAACACCTTTCTTTGATAGTGTATCAATAGTTAGCTGTACCTTTTCAGTAGGTGTCAACTTGTTTTCTGTTGCTGTTGCTGTTGCTGTTGTTGTTTTAGCTGTCGCCATAATAAATAGTATTTATGCCCGTGGGCGTTTTAATTAATAATAGTGCAATTTACCGCTTTTAATTAGTATTTTTTTGAATTTCTTAATTTTTTTTCAGTCCAGTAACTTAACTCATTGATTTTCAGTTAGTTAGCTATTGAAATTTTTTTTCCTCAAAGCATCAATACAAAATGTTTTTCTGTTGTGCAATAGGTAAAAAGTACTTATTTGCTACGATTCACCCCGAAAAAATAAGTAAAAATACCTATAAAATAAGTGCAAAATTATTTGGTTATATCAAAAAAGCGTGTAAGACCGACAAAAAACCGAGAGGATTGTAAGCAAGCAACTCTGAACGGGGGGAAGGTTAAAATAGAATGCCAAACGCACCATTTGGAAGATTGTATTATAATACATACTATTATAATAATAGTAGTAGAGTAAAGTAGTACTATTATAATAATACTTTTACTATGGAAGTAAAAGTATTATAATTAGTTTATTATAATAAAGATGAATGCTTAGATGAATGTTGCATTCAAAGATTGTATATTACCTTAAACAACTGCTTGATGAAAGAATTGCTATTAGAGTTAGCTCAGAAGAACACGGTTAGGAACAAGAGGGTTAAGGCTGATATGTTTGGGTTTTATAATTCTATGGTTGGGAAGAGTAAATACTTCCCAAAGGCTGAGAATCCAAAGACATCTTGTGGGTCGTGTATCCAAAGGGTGAAGAATAACATTTGGAAGTGGTATCATTACGATGAGACTGCACCCACATATGATGAGTTAGAGTTCACTGGTAAGTTGGGTATACACAACACACCATTATACAGAATCAAATAGAAGGCTTCTATGGGCGTTAAAAGAAACAAGAAGGGTAATATAGTCACAGGAAGGGGAAGTGAGCTTACAGAGCTTCAAAACACCTTTCTCGAAAGGATTAAGGGTGAGGGTATAGAGAACGGAGGCAAGATAGCCAAAGATTTGGGATATACCAACTACTATCGTGATAGGAGAACGGAGGGTACGGCATTCTACCGTGAGGTGATGAAGTTTGTAGAGAGCGAGGCCAAGAGCATTGAAGCTGCAAAGGGAACAAACCTCAGCAAGTTGATAAGCATTCGTGATGCTGCATTGGCTAATGGTGAGATGAAGGTAGCTATGGAGGCTATAAAGATTATCAACGATATGCAGGGGTACAAAGCACCAACTAAAGTGGAGCAGACCAAGTTAGATATTACAGCAACAATCGACCTCACTAAACAACCTGACGAGGAACAGGGGTATATAGATATATAGATGCAGATTAAGCTATACAATCCTACTGAGCCGCAAAAGGACTTTCATCGGCTCGTACACGAAGACAAGCCATTTATCAGTTGCCTTGTAGCAGGAAGACAGACAGGGAAGACTTTCTTTATGCAGAACGATGCTGTGATGAGGGCTTTAAACAACCCTAAACACCGTATGTTTTGGGTCAGCCCAATACAAGACCAAGCTAATAAGGTGATGAAGGACATTGAAGGGATGTTCAGTAACCACCAAGACTTGTGGACTAAGATTATAAAGAGGTACGATAGAAAGGCTAACGAGATGTATTTTTATAACGGAAGCTTTATTAAGTTCCGTTCCGCTGATAGTGGGGACAACCTTCGTGGTGCTACCCTTGATTACATCTACTTGGATGAGGCAGCGTATATGAAGTTAGACTTTATCAACGAGGTGCTGTTGCCTATGGTTACAAGGACAGGTGGTAGGGTGGCTGCGGCAAGTACCTTCAATGGCCCTAATTGGTTTTTTGATTGGTACAAAGATGGACAGGTAGAAAGTAACTGGGAACAGATTAAGAGCATAAAGAAAACATACCTTGACCTCAATGATGTTGATGTAGAGAAGACGGTGCTTGGTATAAAGAAGTCAATGACCAAGGCTCAGTTCGACCAAGAGTTTTTATGCAAACCTGTAAGTGCAAATGCTTTGTTTAGCAATGTAGAGGAGGCTGTAACTACAGAAGTATTTAGCGACTACAAGAGGCTTTACATAGGAATGGACATTGGTGTCGCCCAGGATTACACGGTACTCACGGCAATGACCGAGGATTTTAAGGTTGTTGATATAGACCGATTCAATTACAAGGAAGAGGGGATGGACTACGAGGAGTTCAAAGAACGCATAAAAGCGTTCTACCTAAAACACGACAAGCTGTTAGCCGCTGCCTACTTTGAGGTAAACAATAACGACCTGTTGTTTGATGACTTGACAGATGACGATAGATTGTACAAGCTTATACCGTTTATCACCTCAGCGCAAAGTAAGCCCGAAATTATAAGAAACCTTATCAAGCTGTTTGAAGACAAGAAGATTAAGCTGCCTAAGAACGATGATTTGATAAAAGAGATTTACGACTTCAAGAGCAAAAGGAACGCCATTACAGGAAACCTACAGTTCAGTAACACCGATGGTAAGCACGATGATATGGTGATGTCCTTGGCAATTTGTGCATACTGCGCTGTGGAGGAACAGGACGGTGGAGTAACTTTGTTTTTATGATTACATTCAGAGAACACATTGAGATTAGTAAGTACATAGAAAAGAACAATACTATCTCAGAATACATAGACAAGCAGACCCCCGAAAAAAGGATTGACCTTGTAAGGAGGATAGCAGAAACATATCCATTGAAGAAGGATATAGACTCAGACCTAAAAACCCTTAAAGGCAGAAGTATATCCGACAATGTTTACAGGTTAGTTCTTGGGCAATTCATAATGATAGAGCAGATTATCACAGGGAAAAGTACTTACGAGTACGAGGCTATAAACGACCTTGAGTTAGCAAAGCTTATTATAAGGCCAGACCATCACGATGTATTTGACAACGGTGATGATGAAGAAGAAGCACATAACGAACAGGCAATACTAAACGCCTCTGTTCAAGATGTGTATGCTGTTCTACAGAAGTTTTTAAAGAACAGGGATTTGGTTTTGTTCGAGCAGTTTAAGGGTGTGTTTTATGAAGTTCCCGATGAAGAAGAGGATGATGAGGATTCTACAGAAGAAGAAAGAACTGCCGAATCTTTATTCCAACAACAATGGTATTGGTACTCAATGGTTCGTATGTTAGCCAAAGAAGACATAACAAAGTACGAAGAAATATATATGCTTAACATGAGTACGGTAATGCCTGAGATGAGCTATCTTGCTCAGAAAAATAAGATAGAAGCAGCAAGGCAAAGACAGCAACAAGCCTTGAGCAAATTGTAAATTTAATAAATGAACTATGGACGGTCTTTCATCTCTATATAATAAAGTCAAAGAATTTGCATCAGGGCATAAAATGGTCAATGAGTTTTACTTTGCAAGAAACGAGCAAGAGCTTAGAAACAAGGAGTTTGACTACAGAACTATTGTTTTAATGCCAACCGAAGGTAATATATCAAGAGACTTAAACTCTCCTATATACACCATTGATTTCGCTTTGATTGTCTTGGATAAGGCTATATACGGTGACGATGCTAATGCGGTGAATGTTATAGAAGAAAACATATTTGTGATTGGTCAACTTCAAGATTATCTTATCAAAGAAGACTACAGTGTTGATTTCGAGAACATTGACATAATGACTATGAACGATGAGAACTATACGGTATCATCAGCGATAGCGGACTTCTCTGTGCAGTTAGCGAGAAAGCCATATGTAATGGACACGAATAATTAATGGCAACATCATCAAAGCAGATAGCAAACAGGGTAAGAACTGTAACGGCATTTGCGGTAATCAAGGAGTTTAGAAGGTCTAAGATTATTGAAAATATTGTTAAGTCGGCTCAAGCTAATGGACATATAGCTACAGGAGATTTAATCAGCCCCGAATCTTCTAATTCTATAGTTCCGTTTCGTGATGACCTATGGCTTACACCAAGAAAGGGTGTTAAGCAGATAATCAAGGTAAGGGTGTACCAAACAAAATTTGGTATGCCAAGCACTATAAATGTAACTGTAAATCTTGGTGACTACGGTATACACAAAAGATACTCGGCACTATCTAAAGAACAAGTGCCTGTGCATAATCGGAATCAAGACTACTCGTCTTTTGACAAGGGAGATATGATAGAAAGAATTATACACTGGATGGAATACAAGATGGACAGGGGACATAGGTTTTACTACTCAGTAAAAAAAGGAGAAACAAAAGTATTGTCTCAAGGGGATGAGATATATAAACCAACAGCAGCGTTTGCGATAATGAGGTCTTTGGCTTCTAAGGGGCCTGACAAGACTAATTTTGCAAAAGCATTTAATGATTCAAGGTATGGGGTGCAGGCTACTCTTAGAAGAGCTATACCCATAGTAGAAGACAGAATCTTTGAATCAATATCAATGAGCGCAGTTAATCACATAGAAACAATATTCTAATATGGCATCAAAAAGTAAAGCCTCAGAAAAAATACTACAGCTACAGCTTGAGTTAAACAAGGTTGTTCTTGAGTTAAAGAAAATGACTGAAGAAGGCAATAGTGGTGTTGCTGAATTTGAAAAGTTAAGAAAGAAGTTTGAGCAATTATCAGGCGTTGTTAAGGGGGCTGAAGGTTCTGTAAAGAGGTCTTTTGGTCAGACTAAAGACTTAGAAAAGTACAAGGATAGGCTTCAACAATTAATTACTGCTTTTAATAAAATCAAATCTGCTAACAACGAGATTGATAAGCAGGTTAAGAGACAAACTGAAGAGCAAACAAAGCGTAGAAAAAAGCAAATAGAGTCAGAACAAAGACTTCTTAGAAGTTCTATTAAAGAAGGAAATGCTCGTAGAACTGCTGCATTGAATCAGTTTGAAGCTCGTCAAAAAGAATTTAGAAGAAGAAGGGCTGCAAGGGAAAAGCAGATAGAAAGGGAAATAACCAACAACGCCATTAAGGAACAGAAGAGGCGTGACCAAGCAGCTAGCCAAGCATCTAAAAGAAAGGACTTTAGAGGTGGTTTTGGAGCGCAATTTACTCCAAGAGCTATTGGTGGTGCTATAGGTTCTTTGACTAAATACTTAGGTATATTTAGATTAGTAAATGCAGCCACACAACTTTTTACAGAGTTAACATTGGGTTCTGCAAAACAAGCCATTGAATTTGAAAAGCAAGTAGCTAACCTTGGTGCTGTTGCAGGTGTGAGCGGAGAAAAGTTAAAAGAGTTAAGTAACAACGCTTTGGATGTAGCAGGTTCCACAAGGTTTACAGCAACAGAAATTATCGGGTTACAAACCGCTTTGGCTAAGTTAGGCTTTACATCAGAAGAAGTTATTAAGTCTACACAGTCAATAGCTAATGTAGCACAGGCACTTGGTTCTCCATTAGATGCTACCGCAGAACAAATAGGTAAAGTTATCAATCAGTTTGACTTGCTTGTAGAGCAAGCAGATTTTGTTGGAGATGTTTTAGTTACAACGATAAATAACAGTGCTTTATCATTTGACAGCTTTGGAACAGCTATTCAATATGTTGGGCCAATAGCAAAAAACTTAGGTCTTAGTTTTGAACAAACAGCAGGGGCTATGGCTGTGTTAGCAGATAACGGATTTACAGCTTCTCGTGTTGGTACTGGTCTTAGGGGTATATTTACTGAACTTGGTAAAACAAGTGCTGATGTAGAAAAATCTTTAAAAAGTTTAGCGCAGCAAAACCTGTCTTTAAGTGAAGCCGTTGAGCTTGTAGGAAAAAGAAACGCAGCACAGCTTATAACACTTCTTGACAATATAGATGCCCTTGATGAAGGAACAGGAAAGTACTATGAGCAAGGAAGGGCTTTAGCGTCTTCAGCTCAACAATTAGATACTTTCTCAGGACAAATGTCACTTTTAAATTCAGCATTTAGAGAAACACAGATAAGATTTGGAAGCTTTATATTAGAGAGTGACTTAGTGTTAGATGTCCTTGGCTTATTAAGCCGTGAGGCAGAGGGTCTTGGTCGTGCTATGAAAAACATTAACGAACTTGGATTCACTAAATTTAATGAAGGTGTTGAGAGTATATTAGCAGGGGACATAAAAGATGAGGAATTAGCTATAGAACTTGTAGCTAAAAGAACAGGTAAGTCCATAGAAGAAATAACCAAGAAGTACAAAGCGTATAGAGACGGTGTAATAGAAAGTACCTATGACCCAACTATTGGAGAAAGAAGAGATATGCTCATACAAAAAACTACGGATGAAGCCGTAGAGGTAGAGGGTCTTGTGGAGGAGATAAACAAACTTGTTGAAGCAAGAGAAAAGGATTTTGCAATATCTCAAGGTCAAGCTGAGGCAACTAAAATTTATAGCAAAGAAGTAGAAGACCTTGTAGACAAATCTTTAAAAGGTGTTAATGTTAATAAAGAAGCAGACAAATTATACAAAGACCTTCAAGCAGGTATAAACTCTTATAGTAGAGCTTTAAAGTATAATAAAGATTTAACAGAGCTTCAAAGAGTAGAATATGAAGCAGCAATTAAAACATTAAAAGGATACCAAGACCAAGTAGCAAATACACAAAGAACAGAAGAAGACCTTTCCAAAGAGCGTGAAAGGGCAAGAAAAAAAGCAATTAGCGAGGAAAAGAAAAGAATACAAGATGCTATAAAATTTGCTGATATAGAATTTAAAAACCAAGAAGATTCTATAAACAGACAGGCTGAATTAAGAACAACTGCACAACAACAAATATTAGAAAGTGAAACAGCTACAAATGAAGAACGCAGAGCTGCTATAGAAGCTATCGCTGATATAGAAGAAAAAAGACAGCAAGATGTTAGTGATGCGTACAAAAGAAAGGCTGAGGCTATACAACAAATAACCATACAATACGAAGAGAACGAAAGGGTTATTGATGCTGCACTTTTAAAAGCACAGCAATATGCGGTTATATATGACAATGATATTGTGAAAGATGCTTCTGCCGCATTGAAAAACTTTAGAGCTGAAACATCAAGGCTTACAAAAGAAAGAGAGGCAGGTAACATCAGCCAAGAAGAATACAATACCGCTATTCAACGAACCCAAGATGATTTTGAAGTTTATATTAAAAACTTGATAGCGAGTAATAACTTGGGAGAGGATGCTGAAAAGATATTGCTTAATATGGTTGAGGCATTCGATAGAATGGGTATAAGCATAGGTAATATCGGTGGAGAGGCTGCTGTTACTTCTTTAAAAGAATTTGCCGACAAGCTAAAAAATGACGAAGAGTTTCGTAGAGAGTTCTTTGGAGACCTAATGTCTAAGTCTGTAGATGCTGCTGCTGAATCCTTTAGCGCATTTAATGATGTAGCTTTAGAAAACACAAAGAACAGGTTAGAAAGCGAGTTAGAAGAAATAAAGAACAGGTATAAGATTGAAGAAGATATACTAAAAGCTTCTTTAGACAATCAGATAATCACAGAAAACCAGTACAGAGCAAAGCAAAAGGAACTTCAGAAAGCACAGATTGCTGAGGAGAATGCTTTGAACAAACAGATATTTGATGCTGAGAAAAAGCAAGATAGAAATAGTGCTATCATTGATGGTACTGCTGCGGCAGCACAAGCCTTTGTGAACGCATACAAGACTGGTGAGCCTATAACGGCAAGTGTAAGAGCAACTCTTAGTGCCTCTATTATTGCTGCTCAAACGATAGCTCAAGTAGCAGCTATCAATAGTAGAAAGTTCTTCCCTGTGAAATACGAGAGTGGTGGTGTGGTCAATGGGCCAAGCCATTCGTCAGGCGGTGTTCCATTTACTGTGCAAGGTCAAGCAGGTTATGAGATGGAAGGTGGTGAGTTTATTGTAAACAAGAAGGCTACTGCTATGCACCGAGACTTACTTGAAAGAATCAATGGCTCAGACAAAACTAATCCAAAGGTTGGTAAAACACATTTCCAATCGGGTGGTTTAGTTTCCGCTGTAAACAACGAAAGTGTAAATTACCTAAAGGCTATCGCAGAAGCTACCACATCAACGGCTATAAGCTCAAGTAAACCTGTAAGAGCCTTTATATCTTCTAAAGATTTGAGGTCTAATGAAAACGAAAGAAGACTAAGAGATAGAAACGATAGAATCTAATGAGTGATTACAATTTTTTACACAACCCTGCTATAAACCAAACCTTTAGCGGAACTGTTTCGGGAGAAGTTATAACCTTATCTTCGGGAAGCTTTGATACTGGCGATGCTATCCACATAACCATAAGCGATACAGTAGGTGTTTATGCTTACTGTACCGATGGTGCTGCAAGGACATTTAAGTTTGACAGCGAGATATACCAAAATGTGCCTGCTACCATTACAAACAAAACAGGTGAGTATTGGGAAGGGGTAAGTGATTTGGTGTACGATGATGTAGATTCTTACAGAATCGCAGCCAATGTTAGTAAAGGGTTGTATTCCGATTCTTACTTGGTGTATAAAACATCTGTTGATTACAGCTTAACAATATCTTCAAAAAGAAGAGAGTTCTTTGAGAACACTGCTAATAAGTCTGTGAAGAATTTAGTACTTGCAAACAACATTATATTTACCGACACCTGTAAAGAAGTGGCTTATAAGGTTTCTTTTAGAGACGATGAGTTTGACTTTTTCAATAACAAGTTTAGGTCTTCATTAGAGTTTAATATCGCAACACGATAGTATGATTTTTAAATTAGAAGTTAGTACACAGCCCACTACAGGCTTTGAAACCGTTGACCTGTTTCCTAACCAACAGTTAAATTACGATATTGACTTTTATGACTCTTTAGATGTAAACAAGGTTGCTGTGCCTTTTTCCACAGATATGAGGATTCCCTTGACAGACATAAACATAAGTGTGTTTGGGTACAATCCTTTTACCTCAGCAGTCGCAGATTATCCAAAAGAAGATTACTACTTTAAGATAAGTGTTTACGGTTCTGCTACAACAACCTTGCAAGGTATGATGAATATTCGTTCTATAGAATATTTGTCAAATGAACCATACATTGAGATACTGCTAAAAGACTTTGTTTCAAAGTACATTAGCGACTTAAAAGAGACAACTCTGGCTGAGGTATACGATAGCTATGCGAGCAGTTGGACAAGCACTATATACAGGCAAAACAGAACAATGAATACCTTCTTAACCAACAGCGTGGTAGCAGGTGGTGAAAGAGGCATACTAAACCAAAACCCTTTAGACAGGCCAATTATATTTCCCTTTGTAGACTTCTGCAACGATGTACACGGAAAGTTTGGTTATGCGGCAAGGCAGTTTACTGAGTACGGTGTGGGTATGGATAGGGCAGGAATCGTGCCAGTATTCTCTGTAAAAAACTTTCTAACGACTATAGGTGATTGGTTAACATCCGAAGGGTTTAATACTCGTGTAGATTCTAAACTTTTTGGGTTAAATTACACATCAGCCATAGAAGACTTTCAGCCTGAGAAATTACATATGGTTTTGCCCTGTAAGCTTGAGGCTGATAAAGATGTAAAGACAAGGGAGTTTCACTTGAACCAAGCACCATTTTGGGTAGGCACAAATGAGAATATGTCGGGTATAAAAAATGCAGACAGTATTAGAAAACAAATAATTACTCAATGGTTTTATCACAACGAAACATTTGGCAACTACGGCACGCATACTGATGGTGAGGGAGAACTAACAATATCTAACACAGTGGGAGCTACTTACGGCCTTGATGTTACCGATGCACCATATCCCGATGACGGACAGGATGGTAGAGCAGGTAATGAAAGAGGATACTTTGCTCCATATATGTCTTTTGATGCAGACATAACATACCTTTCGGGAAGTGCTTTTGCGGAAGTGGCTCAGATACAATACGAAATTCCCATATTTGATGAGGATAGAATGACTTATCAAATCAAACAAACACACGAAGACAGTACAATGACATTTGGTGTTTTTATAGGTATTTATGAAAATGGTTATCAAATCAAGAAGTTGCGATTAGAAGATTCTAATGGTGACGCTGTGGTTCTCAACGCATCTGATGCAACAGTACAACAAGGTAATAGTGATAAGACAAGCCATCAGTCTTCTCCTACACATCAATTTTTTTATGATGAAGACTTTACTGAGTTTGTAGTGTTTGACTCTAACTATCAAACAGTACAAGATATGCTTGTATGGGAAGAAGTCCCTGCTTTATATATTCCTTCTGATTTAGAAATAGAAATAAATTCAGAATCAAGATACGGAGTTAATTATTATATAGAGCCTGTTGATGGAGAGCTTAGGGCTGAGGTAGGGGTGACATCAGTTAGTCACGGAAGCCATTGGCTAATAACCCAAACAAATACATTTAACTACACAACAGCAGACATAAGAAAGGCAATCACAAGGATACCCGACTACGCTAACCTGGACTTAAAGTTTGTAGCAAACGCAAATTACAATCCTTACTTTATTAATGACGAAACTAATATAAAGGAATCCTTAGAAAATACAGCCAAGGTAACGCCTTTCAAAGTTTTAGTTGATATATGCAAGAGGTTTGGATGTGGTTTGTTTTACGAGTATGATTCTTCCCTTAACAAAAATATACTTAGGGTAGACCCTTTACACTTGGTAAGAACAGGTACTGAGAACATCAATAGTATGGTTGACGACCTTAAATCTGTAAAGGTTTCTATAGGTGGCAGCAGGGTTAAAAACCTTGTAATAGAAAATAAAGACTTTAATCTATTCTTTGATGATGAGGATGGGGATGATGTAACCATAGGAAGTACCACACAAGAAATAAATGCTGACGGCACTAATGATATTGAGATTAAGTTAGATTCCTCTATATACTACAAATCTGTTTGTGGAAGCTCTATAGATAATCCCGACAACCAAAACTTAGAAAATAAGATTATATCAGAGGCCGAGATTGGTTTCACTAAAAACCTGTTTACTAAGCACCAAGATGTAGGTGTGAGATTTGCTTATGTAGATAAGCCTATATACAAGACAAGGTTGAAAAGACCAAAGGTTGTAAACTTCACCCACAGACCCAACATATACACCCTTACCCAAAAGATATACGAGGACTGGGCATTACACACATTTAACGGTAGATTATTCCACTACAACACCGCAGGGTACAATCTACTTGCTGAGGACGAGAGTGGTAACACAACAGACTACTACGACCTAATTTCTCAAAACGAAAAGGTAAAGTACTCTGAAAGCCCTACCATAGAATTTGATATGGTGGTTAGCATAGATAAGTTAGCATCTTTAGATTTCTTTGTTAAAACACTAAACTGCTCAAGGATAAATGCTGCAAGTATACTTGTTAAGAATGTAGAGGGCGAAGTCTTTGAAGACTATGCTTACTTGACTATACAAGGATTATTACAATAATTGTAAATTAATACAATGGCTACATACAACGACTACCCACAATCTGCATCAAACAACGCCAAGAGAGTTCTTGAGTGGAAAAAGAAGTATGGAAAAGAAGTTAAAGGAATGACTTCTGTGGGGTGGACTCGTGCAAACCAATTAGCCTCAAAAAGTAAACTATCCTATGAGACTATTGCTCGAATGGCTGCGTTTAACCGCCATCGCAAGAATGCTAAAATTGACCCTAAGTATAAGAGTACGCCTTGGAAAGATAGAGGTTATGTTGCTTGGCTTGGATGGGGTGGCACAAGCGGAGTTAACTGGGCGATTAGAAAAGCTGAGTCTATCCGAAAAGGACGGATTAAGGCAAGTGCTACAGTATCTGATGTCCCGTGGGGGAATCGCAAAGCTAAGGTTAAAGAACCAAAGGAGAAAAAGGATTACGCTACTCAAGGAAAAGATGGTAGCATTAAAAAGTCTCCCAAAGCTCCTAAGAGTAAAACTCCTGAGAAGAATCCTAAAGGTGTTGGAAAGGGTGGAAAGCTTTCTCCAAAGATTATTAAGTCTATAAACTCAAAGGTTAGTAAGCACAATGAAAAGTATCCCGACAAAAAGATTGGTACAGCGGCTGCAAAGCGTGTTGTCCTTCGTGGTATGGGTGCTTTTAATACATCCCACTCACCAAAGGTTACCTCAGCGGTACAATGGGGATTGGCAAGACTAAACGCATTTATGTACTTGGTAAAGAACGGTAACCCTTCTAACCCTAAGTACACACAAGACAACGACTTGCTACCTAAGTGGCACAAAAAAAGTAAGAAGAATGGATAAGTTACCATTATTTGATATAACATTAGATGACATCGAACAGGGGATGTACAAGATTTCTTTGGTAGACAAACCTGCTATTGAGGAAAACTTTATCTACTTCAATGAAGTTAAGAAAATAGAGATGTTTTCTAATGATGAAAGAAAAGAGGTTGTAGGGCCTATTATGATTCCTAACAAGGAAATCCTACGCCACAGTCCTGATATGGGATATTACTATGTACGGTTCACGGAAGATACTATCCGTGATATTATGTATAAGTATTCTAAAGAAGGGTTGTTTAACGCATTTGGCATCAACCACGCTCACGATACTGAGGATGTGGTTATGCTTGAAGTTTGGATGAAAGAATCAGAGAACGATAAGTCTAAGGACTACGGCTATAATCTTCCAAACGGTACAGTATTCGTAAAGGCTAAAATTGAGTCTGACGAATTGTTTAGCTCAATCAAAAGTGGGGAGATAAATGGTTTCTCCATTGAGATTAAAGCAGATATTAAACCAACAAATAAAGAAAATCAAATGAGTGAATTTGTTTTTGCAAAAGAGTTGGGTAAATTGGAGGCTCAATTTGAGGCTACAGTAAGCCAATTCAATGCTAAAATCGAAGCCTTGGAGAATGAGAACGCATCTCTTCTCGAAGCATTGACATCTTTTGAAGAAAGTTTCGCAGGAGTGGATGAGTTAAAGTCCGCTATCGAAATGATTCAAAAGCACATCTCTTCTATGGGCGATATGGCTAAAGAAGAAGATGAAGAAGAAATGAAACATACTCCCGACCACAAGGAAGAAGAAAAGGAAGAGGAGATGAAGGAAGAAGAAAAGGAAGAGGATATGATGAAGGACGATGAGGACAAGTATTCTGCTACAGAAGAAACCACTGAGGCTGAGGTTGAGGAGCAATTTGCTGCTGAACAACAAGCACCAGAGGTTGAAGAAACAGTAGAAGACAAGACTGTAGTCTTTGATGCTATTACTCCCGAAAAGATAGAAATTATCAACAAGTTCTTCGGTAAAAAGTAATTATTGTAAATTAAGTAAAAGAATCGTTTTCCAAAATAAAATATAAAATGGCAAATTTAAAATTCGATAATGTTGATGTAACAAACGCAGGTGACTGGGGTAACCGTCAAGCAGGTTTGTTTATTGATACTATGATTAAATCAGCGGCTGTACTTGACCGCTTCACTATCGTTGATGGTGTAAAAGACAAGTTGAATGTTCCTGTATTCGCTATCGCTCCCGATAACGCATCAGGTGACCCTGTGGATGGATTCCGCACAGGAGCTAACTGTACTTTTGATGACAACTGGACTGCTGACATCACTGAAAAGGAAATGAGTGTAACAACATTTGCTTGGGGCTTCAAGAACTGTAAAGATGCTCTTGAGTCTTCTTACCGTAGCTTGATGCTAAAGAAAGGTCAGTTGAATCCTGAGACTTTAGATGCTGAATTCCGTTCTTGGATGTTTGACCGCTTCTCTAAAGTGGCTGCTGAGAAAGCATTGTTACTTGCAGGCTCTCAGCTTACTACTGCAATGACAACTGGTGCTGATGCAGTTGATGCTGCACAAACTATAGTTGTTTCTACAGATGCTGCTACAGGTGACCTACAAAAGTCTGCCGAGATATTAGATGTTCTTGAATTAGCTTACTTGGCTATGAGCAGCGAAATGGCTTCTGCTGTTTATGGTGATGCTGACCGTGAGTTTAAACCTGCAATCTTCTTAGGTACTACTGCTTACCAAGCATACCAAATTGCTATGGCTCAGGACTTTAAGAACGCTGCTTTAGCAACAAGCGATTCTATTTCTCGTGGTGCGCTTCCTGCTTACTACGGAATGGAAGTTATTCACTTTGCTCCATTAGCTGCTGACACTGCATTTATCACTCCTCCAAGTAACTTGGTGTTGTTGACTGATGACTACAATGATGTTCGTGCTATCGGTTCAGAATACGAGCCTCGTGAACACGCTGAGTACTTGTACGGAAGATTCAAATTAGGTTTTGACTATATGCAGTCTAAGAACATCGTTCTTATCAAACCTTAACAAATTAACTAACTAATGGAAGGGCTTCGGCCCTTCCTATAATACCTCATAAATTATGGCTTGTACTGTTACATTATCAGGAATCACTTACGGATGTGATGACTTAGGTATTGGTGGTATTGTTGAGCTTCACCTTGCTTCTAAAGCAACGGTTTTGGATGCCACTACTGCTATTACAAAAGATGATGCTACTCGTGTTATTTCTGCTGCTTCCGCCAATCCTTCTGACTTGGTTGAAATTCAGTTTCACCTAAAAGATGGATTCTCTGTCTTTAGCGAAGTGAAGACTGTAAACCCAACAGGCGGATTCACTACCGTTCCAACTATTTCTGTAGAGCTTCCTAAGATGGATGCTACTAAGATTAGTGCTTTAGACCAAATGTCTAATGGCCCAAAAGAAATGGTAGCTTTCGTTAAGACTGCGGCAGGTACTTACCACGCTGTAGGCTTAGACCACGGAATCTATGTTTCTACTGTAGATGGTAATTCGGGAACTGGCCGTGCTGAAAAGAACCGCTTCCAACTCACCCTAACAGGTGAGGAGGATGGATTGTCTTACAGCATGACTGAATCCGTATATAACGACCTTACTACTTGATAACAATCTTGTAAATTATAACAAGGGGAGTGGAGTAATCCTCTCCCCTTTTTTAATATAAATATATATATGAATTTATCAAATAAATCTATACAATCTACAGTAGGCAACTTGTTGACTATTGGTTCTGCCGCAGGTACACCAACTACAGGCACATTGCAGAATGGTGTAGGTCAAGATGTAACGAGTCTTACATTAGACGAGTTACAGGTTAATAGACTTGTACAAACACAAGCTACTATCGCTGCTAACGGCACTACTTTATCAGGAGCTACCTTGTTATCCGCAGGGGTAAACCTTGTAACATCTGCTGACTCAAGCAACATAGCGGTTAAGTTACCCGACTCACAGTTAGGGTTAATAGTTAATGTAGTAAACACATCATCAAGAGATATTGAAGTTTTCCCCTTTGCTGCTACACACAGCTTAGTAGGATTGTCCGCAGGAGCTGCGTTTACAGTACCTGCTGATAATCAGTTGTATCAGTTTGTTTGTGTACAGAATCCTGTGGTGGGTGTGTGGAGTGTTACTACACCAATAGGTAATAACATTGTAAAGAAGAGTGTATCTGTAAATTTAGTAGCAGATGGAACTCATTCTATTGGAGACACATCTTATTCATCTTCTCAAATTTATGGAGCATCAATAACAAGTTACCCACTTCAAGGAGGCACTATTCATATTATGGATGCCCCTGCCACAGGTGTTGATTATTTTGACACACCTGAGTTTAGCACTTATAATAAGGTGAAAGCAACAAATATGACGCTCAAGACAAATATTGCAGCAGGTAATTTAACTAATGATGTAAATCAATATGCTACAGTTCTTATGGGTCTTGCAGCTAACCAATTTAGCTTTGGTTGGGATTTAAGATTAGGTCAGCTTGTATCATCAAATACTGTTAATACTACTAATTATCAGTCGTTTGCACCTTATTTTTACAATGATTATTCTATTTATGCTAACGCAGGAGCTTCAACAGGAGCAGTTAGTCATTATGCAGGAGCAGGTGGTTTATTTCAAAAAATAGATTTAGCAATAAACACAAATTGGATAGATACTAAAGACGCTAATGGTAACAGAGCTGTGCATTTTTCTCCACATATACAATATGGAAACAATGTATCTGCTTATAGCGCATACCCTTCAGGATTTTCTTTTGAGGCTGAGATGATTGTTGACTTTGAATTTTCAATGTAAAATAAAATAATATGGCTTTTAACTGTTCTATAATACTTAGCGACATTGACATCAACTGTAACAAAAGGGTTACAGGTGGTATCAAGAAAGCTATCTTAGCTCTTCAGAGCGACATAACAATTACATTTAATCCAAGTGATGAAACTGAAGTGACTAATGTAGATTTGCTTGCAGCAGATACCGCTGTGTTTGAACACAACACTAAAGATGCAACTACTAACTTTACCGAAAGTAAAACCACTTCTAATGGCCTTGGAGTTATAAGCACAAACATAACTATCCAGGCTCCTTGTGTAGACAATAAGATTAACAAGATAGACTATATGTCTCGCAGAGAGGATATAGTATGTGTCTTGTTACACAATAACGATACTGTAACTATCTCAGGATGGATGGATGGACTAACAATGAACTATGAGGCTAATAGTGGCGTTGCTACTTCAGAAAAGTCTTATGTGAATATCACGCTAACCACCGAAAGTGGTATTGCATCATTAGCTCTTGATAGCAAATCAGTATTTAGTGACCAAACCATTTTTGATTAATGGGATATTTAACAAATTCGGGTACAGGCTTTATGAAGGATGCAGTAACTACTGTGTCTAATGTAAAATCTTACCTTGTAAACAAAACAGGATACCTTGTTGATGCTATTAGAGTAGGCATTGGTGACTTCGGTCAAAGGGTGTTAGACGATGGTGGTACTGTAGAGGCATCTGCTGAGGCTGCTGCATCGTACAGGGAGATTACAGAAACTGTATTTGATTCTGCATCTTTAGTCTTGTTTCCTTCAGGATACAAGGAATCTAAAGTATATTCCCACAAGCCTATAAGTGGTGATGGAGATTTAATATATTCTCGTGGTACGGATACTGCTACAAGGGTTAACGAGCAAGGATTGATAGAAAAGGAAAGCGATGGCTTAACAGATTCTATGCCTCGTATAGATTACACAGGAGGAGAGCCTTCTTTGTTATTAGAACCTCAAAGAACTAATCTACTTCCATATAGTGAGGATTTTAGCCAATGGACTATAGATACAGGGGTTACATTAACATCTAATACTACAGACCTTGTGAGTCCTGATGGCACTAATAACGCATCTAAGTTTACAAGCTCAGTATCAGATAAAGGCTTCTACAAGGGCGGATTAAGCTCAACTGCTCAGTCAACAAGAAGCATCTATTTAAGGGGTGCTGTAGGTGGTGAGCAAGTTATATTAAAAGACCCAAGTGGAAACGGAGGAAACACACCTGTTACACTAACAACATCTTGGGTTAGATACACACACAAAACCGATAGTGGTTCTTCTTATCAAGGTCTTTATATTGACGATATAGCATCTACAGATACAATATATGCTTGGGGAGCGCAATGGGAAGAAGGTGATGGAGAAACAAGCTACATACCCACTACAGGTGCTTCAGCTACAAGAGCTGCTGATAGCTTTAACACCCTAACATACGCTGATAACTTTAATAGCCTTACCTTTTATGCTGAGGTAGAAATGAAAGATGTTATTAGAGACGATATAACATCAGCTATTAGATTTGGAGAGCAGTCAGGTAATAACGGTTCTATAAGAATATTTAGAAGTTCATTACTGAATCCTAAAAGAGCTGTAGTAATAGCAAGGGATTTAAGTGGCGATAATATTATAAACTATACTGTTACTGAAGATAGAATAAAAATAAAACTAACTTACGACAGAAGCCCTGATGGAGATTGGGAATTGTTTATCAACGGAAATTCGGAGGCAACAGGAACAAGCACAGACTTCAACGAGTTTGATACACTTGAGATTAGTGGTGTAGGTGGACAAGCAAGAATCTACAAAATGTACATAAAGAACAGTATTTAATATGAGGCAGTTCCGTAAATACGAGTTCGGTAGCAAAGGTGCTGCCACCACAAAGATAAACGCTTTAGGCGTAGACGAAGAAGGTAACCCTACACACAACCACATCATAGCACACTTAGGTGAAATAGAAGGCTCTAAGAGCTACCATATAGATGTACTATGGGATGGTGAGGCAGACCCTAATTGGAATAAACAAATGATATGGTGTGAGCCAGTAGGACTACATACCTTTGGTGCTAAATCAGCACAAGAATATACAGCAGCGTATTACGAGGCTAATCCTGAGATGATACCTGTTGTTGAAGAAGAAGAAATAGAAGAATAATTGTAAATTAAATAAAGAATAATATGTCTTTCGAGAATATAATTAAAGACGGTAATTTCTACCAAGCAAGTACAGGAGACTACGGATTTAAGTTGATTAGTGCAGGTGAAACAGCTACAGGTAGTTTTCGTTCTATCCAAGTGTTAAATACTAATGCTGAATTAACTGCTGTTTGTGCTGTAGGAGATAGTATAACGACTAACCTTACAATACCTAAAGGTGCTGTAATCTTAGGTAAATTTACATCTATTACATTGTCTGCATCTTCAGGTAAAGTAATCGCTTATCTTGCATCTTAATGGCATTTCTTAATACACTTTCTACATCATATTTAAGTGTTTCAAGAAGTTCATTAGGTACAGGTGCTGCATTAGATGAGTTCGGACAAAACGCTTTATTCGGTTATTCTTTACGAAAAGTAAGGGATGATTCGGACAAGTGTATCCGTGTGGTTAGAGGCGATGGAGATAATGTAGAGCAAGATATTGGCTTTACTTCAGATGGTGTTGTAGACATAGAAGCTATAACTACTTTTGCTCAAGGCTTTCCTTGCTATGTAAAGCTATGGTACGACCAAGTTGTATCAGGAGGTACTTTTCATCTTGGCTCTACTGTAGAGGCTCAACAACCACTTATTGCAGGTAACAGCGACCATATATGGCAAGATATGGAAGACCTATGGTACGCTTCATACGACACTTATGGGTATGTATATATAGACCCTTCTAACAACCTACCTTACATATACTTTGGTGAGGGTAGATATTTTCAGTTTGTAGAAACAGGAGGCAACTATGCGGACTCAAGCGGTTGGTCTACACAAGTTACAAACCTGACTAATGATTATAGCGTATTCTTCTTAGGTCAGTCCGATAGATTTGGAGGCACAGCCAATATACTTATTGGTGATGGTGGTAACGACAGGGTTAACTTGTCTGATGATGCATCTGTTTATAGCGTTAACGGAACAGGAGCTGCAATAAGTTTGTCTGATGGTCTTAATAACCCTTATGTTTGGGAAATAGAAAGAGATGCCTCTAATAACTTATCATTGTACAGAAACAATACTAATTTAATTACAAGCACAACAACAGCACCAGGGGAATTTACCATAGATAAAATAGGAGAGTTCTTTAATGGTGATGTATTTGAGATATTGGGCTATAGTGCTACACAGGTAGAAAGAGACGATTTATATGATAATATAGATGAGTATTACGGAATAGAAACCTATACTTCTTTAGCCGCTGTATATGCTGATGTATTCCTTAGTCGTATACAACTTGATGGAGGAGCTATGGAATCGCCTTCTTGTTTAGCTAAGGATTTATCTCCTATGTTAAATGATGATGAACCACAATAAATTTATATATGAGTTTTTATAACGATGCAAGTTTAGTATTCTTACCAAGCGGTGGTGCAGGGAAAGATGGGAAGGCTTATAGTATGAAGCCTGTTCCCGAATATGGTAGCGAGTTAGTTACTAATGGTGGTTTTGATACTGATAGCGATTGGAACTTAACATCAGGCGGTACAGACGCAAATATATCTAACGGCAAGGCTAACTTTGTAAATGCTGTCAAAGGGCAGAGGATTCAACAAAACTTTAGTTTTACAGCTGCGAAAACTTATAAAGTAGTTTTTACGGTTTCCAATTATACAAGTGGTTTATTAGGATTTTATATGGGTGGTGTTTACGCTGTCTCTAATATTAACGCAAACGGTACTTATACTTATTTGGTTACACCAACAAATAATGCAGAAGCGTTTTTAAGAGCTATGCAGACAGGGGTGTCGCATAATTTTTCAGTAGACGATATATCAGTTAGAGAAGTAGTTGTAGGAGATGGAGACTTCACCTTTTCAAGAGGTTCAAACCTAACGGCTACAAGGGTAGATAGCAACGGACTGATAGAGAAAGGAAGGGAAAACTTGCTTACTCAAAGTAATAATTTTAGCGATTCGGATTGGACAAAAGCAACGGGTAACATTGTTACGGGTGGTCAATCGGGTTATGATGGCTCTACCGATGCTTGGGAAATTGAATCACCTTCCAATAATTATATTTTTAGAAGAACGAATACTCAAGGAGGAGTACAAACTTTAAGTATATATGTAAAGAAAAATACATCTTATGGTATTCGTTTGTATGCTTTTGGAACTGATAACGCTAATGTTTATTACGACCTAAATACGGGTGTAGTTGTAGCGAGAGATAGCGATGTCATTGATGATAGCATAACCGATGTTGGTAATGATTGGTGGAGAATCACAATGACTTACAATCAAACTAACACTCAATTATATTTCTATGTTACTGATAATTCAAATACTTTAGTAAGTGGAGGGACTCTTGTAGTCCAAGATGCCCAATTAGAACAATCTTTAGTAGCTACTGAATACATTGAATCGGGAGCGACAAAAGGCAAGGCAGGTATTTTAGAACACTCCCCAAGATTTGACTATAGCGGTGGGGCAAGTTGTCCGAGTCTTTTACTTGAACCGAGTAGGACTAATAGCTTTAATTATAGCGAATATTTCGGAGGCTTAACAAAACTTAACGCTACTCTTGAAACAAATAATACTACAAGCCCCGAAGGTTTACAAAACGCATCAAGATTTCTTTCAGCAGAAAATGACACGCTTTCAAAGTACATTGATTTTCAAGGAAGCGCACCACCTTCAACAGAAAATCAAGTATTTTCATTATTTGTCAAAAATTATAACCATAGATACATTCAGCTAATTAACAATGGGGATGCTGATTTATATGCAAATTTTGATATTGCAAATGGTATTATAGGAAATTATGGTAGTGGAACAACTGCATCTATTGAA
>Ga0233399_1000151_pt1 | contig 30470 bp, 26 predicted proteins | sample 43DmetaG_FD_182698 | JGI IMG/M metagenome (GOLD analysis project Ga0233399, IMG submission 182698) | Seawater microbial communities from Monterey Bay, California, United States - 43D | ecosystem: Environmental > Aquatic > Marine > Coastal | place: USA: California | collected 2016-11-08 | reverse complement strand
GATATAAACCAAAATGAGGCCCAGCAACGTATCGAGCAACGAGAATTTGCCCAACATAATAAAGAACGGGATCGCCAAAACAACAGGGGGCATAATACGCTGCGAGATAAAGAAGAAGGTTATATCGCCGTTGCGAATAGGGCCCGCTTTAAAGGTAAACCGTGATAAAGCATAGGCCGCCAAAGTGCCCAAAATAATGCTGATCAAGCTGCCCGCGCAGGTCACAAACACGCTGTTAAAGAAAGGCTCAACAATATCCACGCCGCCCTGTGCCGGTGATTTCCAAAGCGCCCGCCAACCTTCCAATGTGGGCTCAAAATCCACCCAAGGAATGTAGGTGGCCCCATTGGTGACCGATTGGAAATCTTTAAATGAGGTCGAAATGGCCCATAGGAACGGCGCAATCACAAAGACGGACCACAGGGTAACAGCAAGATATTTAAGAGTGGTGTAAAAGAAACCCATGATTAATTACCCCGTACCATCAGTTTCACCAAAATCTTTGCAATGATCGTAAAACTGATGATCATGATGATCAGATAGGTCAAAGACAGCGCTGCAGAATAGCCAAATTGGAATTCGCGCAAGCCTTTGATGAAAATATAAAAACTAGATGTCTCGGTTGCCGTGCCCGGCCCGCCCGAGGTTAACACATAGACCGTATCCATAATTTTCGAGGCTTCAATCAGCCGAATAATAATCGCTCCGATCGAAATTGGCGCCATCAATGGAAAGGTCACGTAAACAAAGGTTCGGATGGGCCCTGCGCCATCGATTGAGGCGGCCAAAAACGGCTCTTTCGGCAGCGATAAAAGACCCGCCAATAACAGCAGGAACATAAACGGCGTCCATTGCCAAACCTCAACCAAAACCACTGTGAATTTAGCAAGCAGCTCGCTACTGAGCCAAAGTGGCGTCATCCCGAACAAACTAAAGAAATCATTCACCGGTCCAAGCGATTCATGGAAAAAAGTACGCCAGATAACGGTCATAATCACCGGTGTCGTCATCATCGGGATTAAGAACAAAACCCGGAAAAATCTCTGAAATACAATGTCTTTCCAAACCATGAGCGCCAATGCAAACCCGATCACATATTGCAGAAATACGGTGGTGAGTGACAGCAAGCTCAAGCGGCCAAACGCCTCCCAAAACCGCGTATCATCGGTGAACAAGCGGATATAATTCTCTATGCCAATAAAATCTAAACCAGGGTAGAAACTGTCCCAACTTGAAAGGCTTAAGCGTACTGTAAACCCAATTGGAAATATCAAAATGCCCAGAAGGACCAAAAGCCCCGGAAGCAAAAACATATATTTATGTTTGAAGTTCATTGATCATCGCCCTGTTTTATAAGAAGCGCCCCAGAAAAGGGACGCTCCAATACTCTTAAGTTACTATAAAGCTTACTCTGCGTCTTCCAGCGCAACACCAATAGCATAAGCTTCGCGAATTGTATCGGCTCCGATACGTTTCACAATTTTTGTCCACTCAGCGGCCACTTCATCCAAAGCTTCTTGCGGTGACAATTGCCCCGCCAAAGCTTTCGATGTGCCCGTTGCGATGGCGCTGTTGAATTGGAAGACACCTGGCACCCGCAATGGGAACACACGGTTAGTGCTGCCTTCTTCCATTTCCATCAGAGTATCCGCATATTGCTTGGCAATTTCAGGATCCCAACCTTGACGCTCAACATAAATCTCAGGCACAAAATCAGATTTCTTGAACGGGTTCACACCGAAGCGACCAATCGCAATATCGGCTTGGTGGTTGGCGTCATTGGCAAAGAAGCACAGATAGTCAAACGCCATCTCGTGGTTTTTGCTTTTCTTGGCAACCGCAGCTGTCCAACCCCAAACAATGTAGGGCGCTTGGTTATACGTATCTTCCCAAGCTGCGCTGTTGCGGTTCCACACCCGGTTTGACCCCGGCAATGGTGCTGCGCCCACTTTGTTCTTGATCGGGCTGTCATCTTGCATCGCTGCCACAAACGCATCATCCCATGAGAAGCTGAACAATGTCTGTCCACCGCCAAATGAGTTGATTTCATCGCCAAGGCCAAAGTTAATGCCACCTGGTGGCACATATTTGGTTGCTTCCACCCAATCTGTCAGTGCTTCCACAAAACCCGGTCAATTGACCAATGGTTCCATGGTTTCCAGATCAAAGAAGAAACCACCCTTAACCCGCGGGTTCTTTGAATAGGCCACTGACCGGCTGAAAAACGCCGCGAACATCAGATCGTCTTTCTTCATAACTTCGGCTGAACCATATTCCAGTTCGCCGTCATTATCCCAATCCCAACCATTGAAGAATGCAGCCATCTCGCCATATTCTTTCCACGTTTGCGGAATGCGTAATTCATTGCCCGTTTCGGCTTTATATTTTGCCTGATATTCAGGGTTGTCTATCACGTCTTTGCGGTATTTTAGATAATGACGATCCCCATCGATTGGAAATTGGATCATTTCACCGCCCCAAGAGTTCACATCAATATGACTCTGCGTAACGTCTTGCATTTGCGCCATGTTGACATATTTCGCCGGCACGGGCTGCAAATATTGCTTCCAGTCGCGGATAAAGTTGGAAAAGCCAAACACGATATCATACGGCGACTGACCGGCTTGAAACGGAACCATCGCCTTTGAATAAAGATCCCCTGCCGGCGTGTGAATGACGTTCACCTCAGCGCCTGTCAATGCGCTAAACTGCTCAGCGTGAAGCGCTGTTGGCTCGCCCATAACAGGCACGGCATGGGTGTTGATCGTCAGCTTTTGACCGCTGTAATCTTTCTGCGACATCGACTCATAAGAGCATTCGCCCGCGATATCACCCGTGTTTTTGATATGCGGAAACTGATCGCTCCACTTATCCGCTTGCGCCGTACCAGCCAGCAGGGCTGCGCCCGCCGCCAATAGGCTTATGCTCACTTTTGTCTTCATTTTACTTCCTCCCAGTAGGTTTCGTATTTAATTAAGGTACAAGGACGCCCCGCCCTTTTACCTTGCCGTTATTCAAATCTTGCAAAGCCAGATTTGCATCTTCCAAGCTGTATTCCTGCGTTGCCAAATGAACCTGACCCTTATCTGCCAAAGACATCAATTCGGTCAGCTCAGCCCATGTTCCGACCAAATTACCGATGATATTCTTCTCGGTCGTGATCATCTCAAACGCGCTAACATTGATATCTTCGCCATATCCAACAACATAATAGCTGCCCATCGCCCGCGTCATCGCAAGGCCTTTGGCGGTTGTGCCGCGCTCGGCCACAAAGTCCAAAACTGCTTCGGCGCCCAACCCTTTGGTCAGCTCCAACACCTTTTCAACCTCATTGCCATCCGCCTTGACGAGCGCATCCGCTCCGCAGCTTTCCGCAAGCTTCAACGCCATATCAGAGGGGTCAACAACGATAATATCTGCCGCGCACATGGCCCGCAAAACCTGAATGCCGATATGGCCCAAACCACCAGATCCGATCACAACGCATTTCTCACCCGGCAACAGGTGACGCGATGCTTTCTTCGCTGCGCGATAGGCTGTAAGGCCCGCATCTGCATAGGCCGCCACTTCCTTTGGAATCAAAGTCTGCGGCAATTTCACGATGTTGCGCACAGATGTTTTCAGCGCCTCTGCGTATCCTCCATCGCAGTCAACGCCCGGGAAAGATCCGTTCTCTCCGTGCATGTCATGACCACGGCGGCACGCCAGACAAGTGCCACCGGTGATTTTAGGGTGCACGATGACGGGGTCGCCTTTTTTAAGCCCCTCGACTTCACTGCCCACATCTTCGATCCAGCCCGCATTCTCATGACCCATAATCAATGGCAGTAATTTACGGTCAGCATCGGTTGCCTCGCGCCAAACGCCCTCAATAATGTGAAGATCTGTTCTGCAGACCCCTGCGCCGCCGATGCGCACGATGACATCGCTGGCTTTTTCGATTTTCGGATCGGGAACATTTTCCAGATCCACCCAAGACGATGCTGTTAGATCATCGTCGTATTGCTTCAGCACCTGCGCTTTCATAATATGCCTTTCATTCTCAGAACTCCTGCTGAATATTGCTTGGTTTTTCAGCTAAACAATCCATATAATTGTTCAAATATGTGCAGACCCGCCTAATTTGTGTTCAGTTTGTGAACAAATGGCCAATTTGAGGCATCCGTTATTTGGCGCTATTATAAATGAAGAAGGGAGGTGGATATGAGCCAATTGGGCAATCGTTTCAAAGATGAGACCTTGACGCAAACCGCGCTTGGAACAGAGATTAAGATCTCTCAAGCCTCGCTTGCAGCCAGTTGGCGGCGCAGTTCTTCTTTTGGATTAGACCCAAATGGAAAACCCGTTGATGCAGTGAAATCAGAAACAGAGTTTTTAGAAATCACGCAAAAGAACGAATATATAAAACAATTTGTCGCGCCGGAATTGGAGCTTTTATACAATCAAATCGCGGGGACCAATTTCATGGTTGCCTATGCCGATAGCAGCGGAGTGGTTTTAGATGCGCTGCTGGATGAAGAGTTCAAAACCAGCGATGCGGGCCGCGCGGTCATCCCTGGTTCGATTTGGACAGAAAATTACCGCGGCACGAATGCCTTGGGGCTGTGCCTGCATACGGGCACCTCGCAAATCGTTGCCGGCCGCGACCATTTTTTTCGAAAATTAGGCGATCTTTCTTGCTTTGCAGCGCCGATATATGGCCAAAACAATGAAATTGTGGGCATGATAGACGCAACATCGGATGCTTCATCGCGCCAACAACATACGCTGGCTTTGGTGAAGCTGGCATGTAAGAATGTGGAAAACAGATTGTTTATTGATGAGTTCCGCAACTCATCGATCATCAGCTTTCACGCGCGCCATGAATATCTTTCCACCACCAGCGCCGCTTTGCTGGCCGTGGATGAACATGGCTTTATCGACGGTGCAAATATAAATGCAAAAATTATGCTCAATGGGCTTAACCTGTCGCATAAGCGCCATTTTGGTGATATTTTCGCGATCCCTTATTCGAGCATCGCCAATCGGTTAAATTCGAATGAAATCATCCGCATCCACGATGCGATGGGGTCGGCCGTTTTTATGGCGATGAAAGAGCCCACCACAAAACGAATTATTGAAATTAATCCAAAAGGCGCGTCGCTCTTAACGGCATCCTCAGCCGCGCTGTTAGATCAAGGCGGTCGGACACTTACGCCAGATGATAAACCGCAAACGCGTTGTTATATCTCCGAAGATTCGGGCTTAAAGCGCCATTTAATGCGGGCAGAGCGGGCATTAACACATGATTTGCCGATCTTTATCGAAGGGCCCAGGGGCTCTGGGAAAAAGGCCACCGCGCAAGAATTACATGAAACATATCTGCCCAAACGACCTTTTGTCGAAATAAAATGTAATTTATTAACCGCAGAAAACCACGAAGAGCTGTTGTTTGGCCCCGAAGGCAAGCTGGCTTACTTTCAGCCAAACGGGTCAACTTTGGCGCAGAATAAGCTGCGCAAAGCCCAAGGCGGCAGCCTGTTTATCAGCGGCATTGAAAATCTGCCGCTGCCCGTACAAAACACGTTTGTTCAAATCTTTGAGGCGCGCCAAGAATGTGAGTTGGGCGATTATGAACATAAAATTGCGGCGGTATTTGTGTCGAGCAGGTTATCCCTGCAAGACTTGCGTACAGAGCATGATATGGATCCCGAGTTTCTAGACAGCATTTTCGGCGCGCAGATATTGTTGCCCAGTCTAGCGCAAAGAATGGATTTTAGAAAGCTGGCGGCAGAGCTTTTGAAAGAGATTTCGCCCGAGCATATATTATCAAAACCGGCTCTTGACCTTTTAGAAACGCGGGAATGGCCTGGCCATATACGCCAGCTGAAAAAAATGCTGCAAGTGCTGGTTGCCAATTCCGCCACCACGATCATCCGCCCCGAGGCCATCGAAGGGGACCAAAATATGTCGGGTGGTGAAATTATCCCTTGCGCCCCTTGCGCGCAATCGCCCATGCGCAAAGAAAGCTGCGTTTTAATCCAGAAAACCTGGATGGATTCAGGCGGTAATATCAGTCTTGTGGCGCGCAGATTGGGTGTGTCGCGCACAACGATTTATAAACATATCAAAGGACTTTAGGCGATTTAGCGGTTTTAAGGAACAAACTTCCATTCGAAACCAGCAAAGCACCAATCACAACACCGCCTCCGGCAAGCGCCCAAAAGCCCGGATTTTCCGAAATCACCGCCCAGACCAGCAGCGGCGCCAATACAGATTCAAGTAAGATCAAGAGCGACACTTCCGGAGCACTGATATAACGCGGGCCAAGCGTCAGGAAGCAAGTGCCCAAAGCGATGAAAACACCGTGCGAAATATAAAGCATAATATTCGTCTCGATCTCAAGCCCAGAGCCAAGCGTGGGAAACAGCACGAGCGCAGACCCCAAATAAGCGATTGGAATCGCTGGAATCATTGAAACATGTTTCAATCGGCGCAGCATTGTAAGCGCCCCAGCATAGGCAGCAGACACATAGACCGCCCAAAGATCCCCCGTCCAATTCGCCAATTCGTTTTCACCCGAGCCATAAGCGATGATCGCCAACCCAACCCCCACGAAAACTATCGTCAGACCAGTGCGCCTTGAAATATGTTCGCCCAAAAACATGCTGCTGAAAATCGCCGAAAACACCGGCATAGAGGCAAAGATAAACACAACATTCGCAACGCTGGTTTGACTTACCGCCATTACAAAAGCCGGAGATGTCGAACCGATCAAAAAACAATAAGCCCAGCCGAGCTTTCCCATCAATAAGATATTGCGAAAGCTCGGTGCGCCCTTAAACACAAGCAAACCGGCCGAAATAACAAGACCAGAGATTAAGCTTCTCCAAAACGCCGTCACCAGTGGCTCGGCTGTGATCAATCGTACAAAAAGCGAATCCGGTACAACGCATAAAACGCCCAGAAACGTGTAGAGTAAACCTTTATGAGTGTCCGTCATGGCGAAACGCTGCTGCCTTTTCATATGCCGCGTTACTATCACTGCCTTTGCTTAATTAGACCAGTCTTTCTTAATGTCCCAAGAGTGAACTGCGCAGATACAATAGAAGATCTTCTCTAAGAATTGGTCAGGATTGCAAAAAACGCATCGCATAGCTTTGAAAACACCGGCATCCAAGCCTGTTTCTTTTTTTTCAACGGCCACGTCGCTCTATAAAAGCTCAGCCTTTAGGGAGCAGGCTTTTATGCGATATATGCGCTGAAAGCTTCTTGTTTCAGGCATCTGACGCGGTTGCCGGCCTCACCCATGACACCGCGCCTTAAAAGCCTAAGTTTTTTGCCACCAACAGCAGTTTATCATCCGTCCCTCCCTGAAACAGAACTTTGATAGGCCGCTAAGCTATCCATCAACTGCGCGCCCACTGGTACGTTCTGCCGTGCACAAAATTCATTCCAAACTGCAGAAAAAGGTAGATCCTTCAGCTCTTCTGTCAGGACCAACCTGCCCGTGAAATCCAAATTATGTTCAAGCGATTTCAGCCTTTTCTGGGGCAATAACAGCGCCCGAAGAAGCGCTTTTTGCATATTGCGTACACCCACAACCCAAGCCGCAGTACGGCTGATCGTGGCATCAAAGAAATCAAGGCCAATATGTGTGCGTTCCAAAAGATCCGTAAAAACCAACTCTTGTGCCATTTGCAAAATTTCGTCAGTCAGCAAAATCACATGGTCGCTGTCCCAGCGCATCGGCCGCGAAACATGCAGCAAAATCTCCGGAACCGATAGCGCGACTGCGCTAAGCTTATCGGCAATATTTTCCGTGGGGTGAAAATGCCCCATATCCAAACACAGCGCGATCTTGCGCCGGATGGCATAACCAAGGTAAAATTCATGGCTGCCCACGGTCATTGCCTCAACGCCAATTCCAAACAGCTTTGACTCAACCGCATCAATCAGGCGGCTTTGGTCAAATTTTTCGCTAAGCATCGTATCTAGCGCCTTTTCAAGCCGCTGCCGCGCCGCCATACGATCAACAGGAATATCTTTGGATCCATCGGGCACCCAAATATTGTTGATCACAGGCGAGCCTAAAGCCTGCCCCATTTGCGCGGCAATCTCGCGCGTGCGCCGCCCATGCTCGATCCAAAACTCTCGAATCCCTGCGTCGGGGTGCGAAAGCGTTAAATTATCATCTGCCTTCGGATGGGCAAAAAACGTTGGGTTAAAATCAAGCTTGATATCACTGTCTTTCGCCCAATCGACCCAAGGTAAAAAATGCTTATATTCAATTTCATCGCGATCGGGCGTGTCTTCCGTATCCATGTAAAACGCATGTAAGTTTAAACGATGACGGCCCGGTATCTGAGAGAGCGCAAAATCCAAATCCGCACGCAATTCCGCAGGATTACGCGCCCGCCCTGGAAAATTACCCGTCGCTTGAATGCCACCGCCCGACGCGGCGGTCAGCCCTTCGAAACCGCGCACATCATCGCCTTGCCAAGAATGAATGGAAATCGCCACCTGCGCCAGCCGCGCGAGAGCAGCTTCTGCATCAACGTTCCAATTGGCAAATATCGCGCGGGCGCTCTCATATGTCGCAGTCATTCTATGCTCTCCTAACGTGTAAAGGCCTCTTTATTTCCAGCATCAACGTTCAAAATATTACCTGTTGATTTTTCTGACAGGTCAGACGCGAAAAAATAAGCCGCCTCGGCAATATCTTCAGGCAGCACTGATTTCTTCAGTAAAGATCTGTTTCTGTACATTTCTTCCAGACCATCCTTATCCGTTTTATAAGTTAAGGCGCGCTGTTCGAGCCAGTCTCCCTCCCATATTTTTGATCCTTTTAACACGGCGTCAGGGTTAACCACATTCACGCGGATACCAAGATCGGCCCCCTCTAGGGCCAAGCAACGGGCCAAATGAAGTTCTGCTGCCTTTGCAGTGCAATAAGCGCTTGCATTCGGGCTGGCCGCCAATCCGTTTTTGGAGGCCACAAAAACCACCGCGCCGCCCAAGGATTGCGCACGCATCGTGATAAAGGCTGCCCGACTGACAAGAAAATACCCTGTCGATAAAATATCAAAGTTTTTATTCCATAACTCAAGCGTTGTCTCCTCGATCGGAGCCGAAGACGCAATGCCCGCGTTTGAGACAACAATATCCAAGCCTCCGAATTCTAAAACCGTTGTTTGAAACGCTGCGGCTATTTCAGCCTCGCTGGTGACATTCATAACCACGGCGCGCACCACGTCCTGCCCATATTGGGATTTCAATCGGTCCGCTGCAGCGCTCAGGCCATCACCGTCAATATCGGCCAACATCACGCAAGCCCCTTCGGACAGATATTTTTGCGCTGTTGCAGACCCGATGCCACCGGCTGCCCCTGTTATCAACGCAATCCGCCCCGCCAAGCTTTTTGGCTTTGGCATGCGTTGCAATTTGGCTTCTTCCAAAGCCCAATATTCAATATCAAACGCCTCTTGTTCCAACAAACCGGTATATTCCGAGACAGAAGACGCCCCGCGCATGACGTTGATCGCATTCACATAAAACTCGCCGGATATGCGCGCAGTTGCTTTGTCTTTGGCAAAGGTGATCATGCCCACCCCCGGCAGCAAATACACGATTGGATTGGGGTCACGCAGCGCTGGGGAATCGGCATGTTTACAGCGCGCATAATAGGCTCGGTACGCGTTTCGATAATCATCGATCTCTTGTGGCAATCGATTGATTACTAGCTGCACGTCCTGCGCATTGGGGTTAAAATCAACCACCAAGGGACAGATTTTTGTGCGCAAAAAATGATCTGGGCAAGAGGTTCCAAGCGCCGCCAGCTCTTGCAGCTGTTGCGCGTTTACAAATTCAAGCACTTCTGGACTGTCATTGAAATGGCCCACCATATGCTGGCTTTCGCAAATCAAGCCTCGGATAGCTGGCATGATCTCGGCGGCCACAGCGCGCCGTTTCATAGGCGGCAAGCTCTCATGCACGGCGCCCCCAAAGGCAGGCTGGCTATCTGCCTTGCTTTCAAACCAATCCATGGCCTTTTGGATGATTTCCAACGTCAGACTATAGCAGGTTTTCGCATCATCATCCCAAGTGAACAAACCATGGCTTTCCAAAACGACACCGCGCGCGTTTGGATTTTCTAGACAGAAATTTTCCAGCCAGAGACCCAACTCATATCCGGGCCTTTTCCACGGCAACCACCCGATATCATCCCCAAATATTTCTGCGGTTAACGCTTTTGAGTTTTTGGAGGCCGCAATTGCGATAATCGCATCTGGATGCATGTGATCGACATGTTTCTTGGGCACATAGGCGTGTAAGGGCGTATCGATCGAGGCTGCGCGCGCGTTCAAGTTAAACGTACAATGAGGCAAGAATGCTACCATTTCATCTTCGAACTCAACGCCGCGATACAACGCTTTCAACGCTCGCAACTTATCCATATAGAGCGCGGCAAACCCGTCCATTTTGATAGATCCGACATCTCCACCTGACCCCTTGACCCAGAGCACCTCGATCGCGTCATGGGTCAACGGATCGTGTTCAAGTACCTTCGCGCTGGTATTGCCGCCGCCATAATTGGTAATCCGCTTATCAGACCCCAATAAATTTGAGCGATATAGAAGCTTTTCGGGCTCTGTCATGTCCAGCGCGACCTTGTCATCCCAAAGATGCTCAAGCTGCAATTGCGCATTGTTCATGGTCATAGGACCCTCCTTAAACAAAAATTAGCCCATATCCTGTATAAAAAGCTGCATATACTGCGGCAGATTGTCAATCCTAAACAATCAACAATGCGCAATTTTTGATAATTTATGACTGAATATGAAATTTTATGATTGACAAAATGGGTCTGTATACGCCAGCATTTTAAGCGAGAGGTACAAGATGCATGAACGAGAACGCCATCGCGTGATATTGTCAGCGGTTCAAGACCGCCCTGTGGTTACCGTGATTGATATGTGCAGCCTGACCGGTGCCTCGGAAGCAACCATCCGCAGAGATATCGCAACATTACACATTGAAAAAAAGCTGCGCCGCATCCGGGGCGGGGCAGAAGCTTTGGCTCCGCCACAATCTGTCGGGCTGGCAGGGCGGCCTTTCGATGTCAACAAAACGTTCCAAGTCGCGCAAAAGCAAGCCATTGCCAGCGCTGCTGTAAATCTCTGCGCAGATGGCGAATCCATCATCATAAACGGTGGCACCACCACGTTCCAAATGGTTCATACGCTGGCCACACGCAGAATGCAGGTGTTTACAAATTCTTTTCCAATCGCTGAGCACTTGCTGAAGCATTCGAAAAACACGGTCACAATATCCGGTGGCACGCTTTACCGAGAACAAAACATCGTTTTGTCCCCTTTTGACAATGATGTGACACGAAATTTTTACGCGCATCGTATGTTCATGGGGGCGCATGGGTTGGGTACGATTGGGTTGATGGAGGCGGATCCACTTTTGGTGCAAGCCGAACAAAAATTGATCGGTCAGGCAGATGAATTGGTGGTATTGGCCGATAGCAGCAAATTTGCAAAACGCTCAAGCCTTGTGCTGTGCCCTCTGACGCAAATCCACACCGTTATTACAGATGATGGCATCCCTGATAAAGCCGCCTCAATGCTTGAGGCCGCAGGCGTGTCACTTCACGTGGTCTCAAAAGAGGCTGCAAAATCACAGGGGGAAGCCTCTTAAAGACCGCCAACACACATAAGGGAGGAAAACATGCGTGTTCTTAAAAGTTTACTAACAACTGCGGCTGTTGCAGCCACAATGATCGGGTCAACCGTTCAAGCCGGGGATATGAAAATCGCTCTGGTTGTCAAAGCCTTGGGTATCGGGTTTTTTGAAGCTGCCGCAAAAGGCGCCGAAGAAGCTGCCGCTGAATTGGGCGGCGTTGATATTATTTACACCGGTCCAACAGACACAACCGCTGAAGGCCAAATCGAAGTCATTAACAGTTTGATTGCCCAAGGCGTGGATGCCATTGCAATTTCCGCCAATGATCCAGACGCGCTGGTTCCCTCGCTCAAAAAAGCGATGTCACGGGGCATCACAGTGATCTCTTGGGATTCGGGCGTTGCCGCAGAGGGGCGTCAAATGCACCTCAACCCCTCAAGCAACGCGTTGATCGGCAATACGATCATCAAATTGGCTTCAGATCACATGCCCGGCGGTGGCGATGTTGCCATCCTATCTGCCAGCGCAACGGCCACCAATCAAAACATCTGGATCGAAGAAGCCAAGAAGGTGTTGCCAAATTATGCTGGGGTCAACCTCGTTGCCACAGTATATGGCGATGATCTTTCAGATAAATCCTATCGTGAGGCCGAAGGTCTGATGGCCACATACCCAAATCTGAAAGCGATTATCGCGCCAACCACGGTTGGAATTCTCGCAGCATCACAAGCGGTGACCGATGCTGGAAAAATCGGGGAAATCAACGTTACGGGCCTAGGCTTGCCATCCGAAATGGCGGGCGCAGTGGCATCAGGCGCAACCAAAAGCTTCGCGATTTGGAACCCGATTGATCTGGGTTATGCCGCAACCATGCTCTCCTACAATATTGCCAAAGGCGCCGATGCAAAACCAGGCGCAGCGGTTGGTATGGGCAGAATAGGCGAAGCGGTTTTGAATGAGAGTAATGAAGCCGCGATGTCGGATCCCTTCACCTATGACGCCTCAAATATTGATCAATTCAAATCGATATTCTAAGGCGAATTGCTTGGGGCAGCGCCAGCTGCCTCAGGCCCTATAAGATATAAAAATGCGCCCTGAACTCACATCAAATCAAGCCATCTTAACGCTTTCAGGGGTCTCCAAATCTTTTCCCGGTGTGAAAGCGTTATCGGATGTTCAGCTTCAGCTCTATCCGGGCCAAGTGATGGCGCTTGTCGGCGAAAACGGCGCGGGCAAATCAACAACCGTTAAAATTCTTACTGGGATTTATCAACCTGAAGAAGGCGAAATCCGATTTAATGGCGCGCCGATTCGGCTTAACAGCGCACAGGATGCTTCACAGGTCGGCATCACAGCGATCCACCAAGAAACTGTTTTGTTTGACGATCTCTCGGTCGCGGAAAATATATTTCTTGGACATGCGCCACGCAGCAAGCTGGGCCTTATTGACCGCAAAGCCCAAACCCAAGAGGCACAAAACATTTTGCGCAGCATTGGCGCCGAGTTAAATCCTGAGGCACGGCTCGGAGATCTGGGTATCGCCTCCAAACATCTTGTTGCGATCGCCCGAGCGCTTTCAATCCAAGCGCAAGTTGTAATCTTGGATGAGCCAACAGCCGCTCTATCGCATAAGGAAATCAACGAACTTTATGATTTGGTAGAGCTGCTAAAAACGCAGGGAAAAGCCATTTTATTCATCAGTCATAAATTTGATGAAATCTTTCATATTGCGGATCGTTATACCGTTTTTCGCGATGGTGCTTTTGTGGGTGACGGAAAAATTGCAGATCTGAACGAAGATGATCTGGTCAAAATGATGGTGGGCCGCTCTGTCGATCAAATTTTTCCACCGCGCCAGCATCAAAAAGGTAAGCCTGTTTTAGAGGTGTCTGGCTGCGCCCATCCCACCGAATTTGAGAATATCAACTTCACGCTTCACGAAGGAGAAATTTTGGGGTTTTATGGCCTAGTGGGCGCTGGAAGATCCGAGTTTATGCAAGCGCTATTTGGGATTACCAAACTTTCGCAAGGCGAAATTACCATCGATGGGAAACCCCACCCGATCCATTCGCCTGCTGACGCGATAGAGGCCGGAATTGTCTACGTGCCCGAGGACCGGGGACAACAGGGCACCATAAGACCGCTGCCGATTTTTCAAAATGTTACGTTGCCCTCTTTAAACCGAACCTCGCGCAATGGTTTTTTGCAACTTGCAAATGAGTTTGCACTAACGCGAGAATATACCAAACGCTTAGAGCTACGCGCAGCCTCGCTTGACGTTCCGCTGGCGACACTTTCGGGAGGCAATCAGCAAAAAGTGGTGATCGCAAAATGGCTGGCGACCACCCCGAAAATTATCATTCTTGATGAGCCCACGAAAGGCATCGATATCGGTTCAAAAGCCGCCGTACACGCTTTTATGGCGGAACTGGCGGCGCAGGGTTTGGCGGTTATCATGGTCAGCTCCGAAATTCCCGAAATTCTTGGCATGTCGGATCGCGTGATTGTGATGCGCGAGGGGCGCATTGCAACGGAAGCGGCGGGCAATGGGCTAACGCCAGAAAATCTTGTCAGATATGCAGCCGGATTAAAGGAGGCTTAAGTGAAATCAATATTTTCATCCCGCGAAGCCATCCTGTCTGCCGCTATTTTAATCGCGCTTGGCTTAATCGCCACTCGGTTTCCCGCCTTTATCGAGCCCAAAAAATTATTGGCGGTGTTTAACGACACCTCTCCCCTAATTATTTTAGCCATCGGCCAAATGATCGTGATCTTAACAAAATGCATCGATCTCTCGGTCGCAGCCAACCTTGCCCTTTCTGGGATGATCGTTGCGATGACAAATGGCATGGCGCCCGATCTTCCGATTGCCATCTTGATTTTGATTGCAATCGGAATTGGAACTTTTTTGGGGGCGCTGAACGGCCTTCTTGTTTGGAAATTAAGAATTCCATCAATCGTGGTGACATTGGGCACCATGACCATTTTCAGGGGCATTATATTTGTTATTTCAGATGGGAAATGGGTCAATGCGCATGAAATGACGCCGGCCTTCAAAGCGGTGCCGCGCGAGGTTATTTTTGGGCTTCCAGGTTTGAGCTGGTTTGCCATATTCGCGGTTATAGTTTTCACAATCTTATTAACGCGAACACCGCTGGGGCGTATGTTTTTTGCTGTGGGATCAAATCCAAACGCCGCAGTTTACGCAGGAATAAGCGTCGGCAAAACGCAATTCTGGGCCTTTGTGTTTTCTGGCGCGCTATCTGGATTGGCCGGCTATCTTTGGGTGGCGCGCTATTCGGTAGCCTATGTTGATATTGCGATTGGTTTTGAGCTTGAAGTGGTGGCCGCCTGCGTGATTGGAGGGGTGGCGATATCCGGAGGGATCGGATCAATCGCCGGCGCCGTGTTGGGCGCGCTGTTCCTTGGTGTGATCAAAAATGCCCTGCCGGTTATTGGCATCAGCCCATTTTGGCAAATGGCAATATCGGGATCAGCCATCATTGTTGCGATTGCCCTAAACACGCGCGCACTGCGCAAAAAAGGCCGGGTGATCCTTAAATCAGCGGAGGCCCAAGGATGATGACGCAAGCGCGGGACATTCCAGACCGGTTGCAAAACCCATTTCTAACGCAAATTAAAAGCTGGGAAACGCTGCTTTTGGCGGTTGCTATCGGTATTTTCATCGCAAATTCCTTTGCCTCTCCGCATTTTTTAAATGCTTGGAACCTCAGTGATGCGACATTCAATTTCACCGAAAAAGCGATGATCGCTTTTGCAATGGCGTTGTTGATAATTGCTGGCGAAATTGATCTAAGCGTCGCCTCAATTATTGCGCTTGCCTCAACGGCGATGGGCGCAATCGCGCAACTGGACGTGTCGACCACGACATTGGTGATAACCGGCCTTCTTACCGGTGTGGCCTGCGGCGCATTTAACGCGGTTTTGGTTACGGGCTTTGGCCTGCCCTCGATCGTTGTAACCATCGGAACCATGAGCCTGTTCAGAGGCATCAGCTACATCGTTCTGGGGGATCAAGCCTATCGGGGCTATCCCTCAGATTTTGCCTTTTTTGGACAGGGCTATGTGTTCTGGGTGATCAGTTTTGAATTTGTGCTCTTCGCTCTATTGGCGGTGATCTATGGGATCCTACTTCATTGGACGAATTTTGGCCGCGCGGTTTATGCGATTGGGAACAATGCCACCGGCGCGCTATTTTCGGGCATTCGCGTGAACCGCGTTAAATTTATCCTATTCCTGATGACCGGCGCGATGTCAGGCTTGGCGGCGGTCTGTCTCACCTCGCGCTTGGGCTCTACGCGGCCCTCAATCGGAATGGGAATGGAACTGGAAGTGGTGACCATGGTGGTTTTGGGCGGGGTCAGCATATTGGGCGGATCTGGCACAATTACCGGGGTTATCATCGCCGCTTTCGTAATGGGTCTGGTTACGTTTGGATTGGGTCTGCTGAACGTTCCTGGGATCGTTATGTCGATTTTCATCGGCCTTTTGCTGATTGGCGTGATTGCCTTGCCACGCTTGTGGCAGATCTGGAGGATGTGATGGAGAAATTCGCCTTTAAAATGCGCCTAAACCCCGGCCAAAAAGAGGAGTATAAGCGCCGCCATGATGAAATATGGCCAGAATTACTCGTTCTTCTCAAAGAGGCTGGTATATCCGATTATTCGATCTTTCTGGATGACGAAAGCGAGGTTTTATTTGGCGTTTTATGGCGTGAAATTGATCATAAAATGGATGATCTACCCGCGCATCCCCTGATGCAGCGCTGGTGGGCTTATATGGCGGATATCATGGAAACCAGCCCAACTAATGAACCCGTCGCGCGGCGCTTAAGCGACCTATTTCATATGCCATGAGCCATATCGCCGTTATTGATATCGGGAAAACCAATGCCAAGCTTGCGCTGGTCAACAGCGTCGGCCTTCACGAAATAGCGGTAATCACCCAGCCCAACCATGTGGTTGACTCGCCGCCTTGGCCGCATTTCGATCTCGCTGGGATTTGGGTTTTCATCCAAAACGGATTGGCCCAATTTCAAAAACAATACGGCATCGACGCGATCAGTGTTACAACCCACGGGGCCTCAATTGTGCTGATCGGGCAAAATGGCGAGGCCTTTCCGATGCTGGATTATGAATATTCCGCCGTCAATTCTTTGTCTGACAACTATGCTCAGCTGCGCGCAGACTTCTCACAAACCGGATCACCCCACCTGCCGAATGGCTTGAATATCGGGGCGCAGCTGCATTGGATGCTCACCACTGACCCGATGATCCGAAAACACCTTGCTAGCATTGTCACCTATCCGCAATATTGGGGCTACCTGCTCACCGGAGAGCGCGCGAGCGATTTTACAAGCCTGGGCTGCCACAGCGATTTATGGAACCCCTATGCGCGCGATTTTGCCACAACTTTGGACGCGCTTGGCCTTCGAAGCTGCTTTGCCCCGGTACGCCGCCCAGATGAGATTTTGGGCGAGGTTAAACCTGCCTTGGCGCAAAAGCTCGGGCTGCCGGCACATCTACCCGTCATGGTTGGCATTCATGACAGCAATGCCTCGCTATATCCGCATCTTTTATCTCAGAGCGGCAGCTTCTCGGTGGTGTCCTCGGGCACTTGGACCATCGCCATGGCCATTAATGGCTCAAAACTGGCGCTAGATCCAGATCGCGACAGTTTGATCAACGTGAATGCGCTTGGGCATCCCGTGCCAACCGCCCGTTTTATGGGGGGGCGGGAATTTGATCTTATTCAAAAGGGCCGTATCTATGCACCCACCAAATCCGATGAGCAATCGGTTCTAGAAAAAGGCATTTTCCTTCTGCCCGCCATTGAGGCTGCTACTGGGCCATTTCAAGGCCGTGTGACAACTTGGTCTGTTACAAAGCGCAGCGCCGGCGAGGAAAGCGTGGCCTTATCTTTCTATCTAGCCTTAATGACGCGCACCTGCTTGGACTTGATTGGCGCGCGCGGGCCGGTGATTGTAGAGGGCCCATTTTCAAACAATGATGAATATCTCCGGATGCTCTCAGCGCTTTCGCCAGATGGCCTGCTGACCAGCGTTTCGCATACAGGAACAAGTATTGGTGCGGCCATGTTATGTTTGCCGCAGCACAAACAGGCCGCAACCGCGCAGACCTATGCTTGCAAGGATGAGCCAGCGTTGCAAGCCTATGGTGCAGCTTGGCGGCTAGCGGTTGAGTCCGGCCTCTAGCCTCGCGCGCCAATCGGAGCATCCGCGCCTTTTAAAACGGTGCCCGGAATTGCATTTTAGGTTTGGCAAATCTATCGCATCAGCCTGTGTCGTGAAGCCTATTCTGGCCGCAAAACCGGCGGAACACGGGAAACATAAGGACAATTGCTTATCTGCCCACATAGGGCCCCACCGCCTGCGAAACTTTTGGCAATTATCCTGTCGCGCAAACGCCAACTTAAATAAATGCCTACAAATTGATCCGTTTAAACCTTTGAACGCTGGCCTCTATTGCAGCGTCAAACAGGCCCGGTATATTCACCGCGCGCCGGGTAATTATTTGCAATCACAAAATCAAGCGCGCCGATCAGCTCTGAAAAATGCGGCCGTACAAAGGGCATCGTTTGAACCGACGCATAATAGAGCGTCTGATCAGGTGAAACCATGAACAGACCAGGCTCTGCAAACAGCTTAGGCTCTTCTATACCGATCGAGGTTTTACCGCGTGATGTCGAGATATAAAGCCCCCAGTCACGGGCGATCGACAAAGGCAAATCATAGCCAAAGCGCAAACCATCGACGCCAATTTTCTGCGCCATTTGCTCGGTACGCTCTTGCCCGTCAGAACTGATAGCGATGGTGCCTACGCCGCGCTCGGAAAACGCCTTGACCAAGGCCTGAAACTCTTTGAGATAGGTTGCGCAAAGCGGACAATGCAATCCGCGGTAAAAGCACAGCACGGTTCCACGTTGGCTGGTTTCAGATGAAAGATCAAACGGTCCTTGATCAAGCGTTGGAACGCTTAGATTGGGTGTTTTTTGACGGGGAACAAGCATGTAAGACCTTCTTTTTGGAATGCTTCTCTTTATAAGCCGCTTCGCTTCATAACAAAACCTAATCTTTTGCTTATGCCCCGCCTGATCGGCCCACCTTTCGCGAACGGCAGCGCACCCTCTTAAAAAAAACCGAAACAAACATAAAGATATGCCTCTGCAATAGGCCTAAGAAAGCTATGGTTTGATCAGAATAAGACAGCCAGCACCCACCTCATGCCGCCAAAAGGGTGATCTTTAATCTTCAACCTGCATTTCAGCCCCGCGCGCCACTGCAACACGCGGCGCTTACTTTCGCGCAAGCCATCTGAATTTGCTCCGATCTTTGCCGGCCAGCACGGGGCCGATCATAGCGATGGACCTCTTTAAAACCTTGCACTATCATGAAGGCTCGTCCGCAAAATGGGGGCCTATAAAGCCCATCACCTTGAACGCTTGTAGGAGAGATATGAATGACATGCGTTTTTATACAAATAAGATGCGCACCGGGAAAAACCTATCAAGTGGCGGATGCGCTATCCCTCAAGGAAGTCCATTCTGAAATGTATTCCACCAGCGGCGATTTTGACTTGCTGCTGAAAATCTACGTCCCAGAGGGCAAAGATGTTGGGCGTTATATCAATGAATTAATCGGCCCCATAGAGGGTATCCAGCGAACGCTGACAACGCTGACCTTTTCAGCATTCTAATTGACCATATAAGGGAGAAAACAATGAATAAATTTCTGATGGCAACGGCTGCGCTTGCACTCGGTGCAACCACCGCAGTTGCGGATGTAAAAATCGGTATGATCACAACCTTATCAGGCGGTGGCGCCGGCCTTGGAATTGATGTTCGCGATGGGTTCATGTTGGCTGTTGCACAATCTGGCCGCAGCGATATCGACGTTGTTATCGAAGATGATCAGCGCAAACCTGATATCGCAGTCCAACTGTCGGATAAAATGATCCAATCCGAACGGGTTGATATTATGACCGGGATCATCTGGTCAAACCTTGCAATGGCCGTGGTGCCTGCCGTGACCAATCAAAACGTGTTTTACCTTTCGCCAAATGCGGGCCCGTCACCTTTGGCAGGTCGGGGTTGCCATGAAAATTACTTCAATGTGGCATGGCAAAATGACAATCTACACGAGGCGGCTGGCGCCTATGCCAACAGCGCTGGGTATAAAAATAGCTTCATCATGGCCCCCAATTACCCCGCCGGGCAAGACGCCTTGACAGGGTATAAGCGCTTTCACACTGGCGATCTGGCTGGAGAGGTTTTCACCAAGCTCGGGCAAACCGATTACGCGGCGGAAATAGCGCAAATCCGCGCCAGCGGCGCTGACAGCGTTTATTTCTTTTTACCCGGTGGCATGGGGATCTCTTTCTTGAAACAATATGCGGATAGCGGCATTGATATCCCGGTTGTGGGCCCGGCCTTCAGTTTTGACCAAGGGATCCTACAGGCCGTGGGAGCCGCCGCTTTGGGCGTTGTAAACACATCACAATGGAATAAGGATATCGACAACCCGACCAATGCGGCCTTTGTTGAAACCTTTCAGGCGGCCTATGGGCGCTTGCCATCACTTTATGCCAGCCAAGGGTTTGATACGGCCAATTTGCTGATTTCGGCGCTTGAAACAGCCCATCCATCCGATGCGGATAGCTTCCGCAACGCGCTGCGTGCAGCAAATTTTGACAGTACGCGGGGGAAGTTTGCTTTTGGGCCAAACCACCACCCGATTCAAACGATATACGCGCGCGAAGTGATCCAAGAAGGGCATGTCTTCACCAATAAAATCATCGGGGTGGCCTTCGAAAACCACTCGGATGCTTATGCGGGCGATTGCAAAATGTAAGTAGCCTTTAGCGCGCCTGCTTGTAGGCGCGCTAAACTTTGGGGTTCCAATGTCCGCAATCCTTATTATCGAGCAAATTCTGAACGGCCTGCAATTTGGCGTTATGCTGTTTTTAATGGCGGCCGGTCTTACCTTGATTTTTGGCGTTATGGGATTGATCAACCTCGCGCATGGATCGCTTTACATGGTGGGGGCCTTTGCCGCTGCCAGCATGGCCGGCCTGACCGGCTCTTTCTTTATCGGCCTGCTTGCGGCGCTGATTGCTGCCGCACTAGCCGGTGCAATTATCGAAATTGTCGTGATCAGACGGCTGTATAAAGCTGCGCATTTGGATCAGGTACTGGCCACTTTTGCCCTGATCCTGATCTTCTCGGAAGGCACGCGCTGGCTGTTTGGATCCTTTCCCCTGTTTTTAGAGATACCCAAGCTTTTATCAGGGCCAATTTCCCTACCGGGTGGCATACAATATCCGCTCTACCGCCTGAGTTTAATCGCGATTGGCTTGGCGGTGGCACTGGGGCTATGGGCCCTCATTGAAAAGACCCGGATCGGCATACAAATCCGCGCCGGCGAAAATGACCGCGAAATGATCGCCGCGCTTGGAGTGGATATTTCAAAACTCTACACGCTGGTATTCGCGCTTGGCGCGGCCTTGGCCGGCACTGCCGGAGCTTTGGTTGGCGCCATCCAATCGGTGCAGGTCGGGATGGGAGAACCGGTGCTTATTTTAGCGTTTGTGGTGATCGTGATCGGCGGCATCGGTTCGATCCGAGGGGCGTTTATCGGTGCGCTCTTGGTTGGCCTCACCGATACGCTTGGCGGGGTTTTTCTGCCCGAGCTGTTGAAGCTGTTCATGGAAACGGGCAGCGCGCAGAAAACCGGATCGGCCTTTGCTTCTATGGGTATCTATATTTTGATGGGCGGCGTTCTGATTTGGAAGCCCACCGGATTGTTTGGTGCCCGCGCATGAGGCTACGCGAGCCATATCTGAACGCCGCGGTTCTTCTGGGGCTGATTGCGCTGCCGCTTGCCGCGCTGCTGGCAGATGCGCCTTTTACGATCACATTGGCCACCCGCGCAGTGATTCTTGCGCTGGCGGCGGTGGGCTTGAATATTGCGTTGGGAATCGGGGGGCTGGTGAGCTTCGGACATGCGGTATTCTTTGGTATTGGCGGTTATGTGATGGGCATTTTGGCCAGCCATGCGCAAACCTATACCCCGTTAGATCTGGGTTTCGTCTCGATAGAAGGCACAAAATCCATGCCCGTGATTTGGCTGTCTGCCATGCTGATTTCGGGCATTATCGCCTTTTTTATTGGCCTGCTTTCGCTGCGCACCTCGGGCGTCTATTTCATTATGATCACCCTCGCCTTCGGGCAATTATTCTACTATTTCAGTATTTCTTGGCCCCAATATGGCGGAGAAGACGGATTATCGATCTATATGCGCAACGATTTTCCAGGGTTAAATACGTTAAAGCCCCTGCAATTCTTCTGCCTATGTTTTGGTTTATTATGCAGCGTGCTCTTTATACAATCCAAGCTGCAATCTGCGCCTTTTGGGCTGGCGCTGAATGCCGCGCGGCAAACGCCGTTGCGCGCGCAAGCCGTTGGAATTGAGCCGCTGAAACTGCGGTTGCTGGCCTTTGTGATTTCGGGTGCGATCACCGGGCTTGCTGGTGCTTTATTTGCAGATCTCAACCGGTTTGTATCGCCCACAATGTTCAGCTGGCAGCTTTCAGGAGAATTGATCGTGCTGATCATAATCGGCGGCGTTGGACGCTTGATGGGCCCTGTAATCGGGGCCTGCATGTTCGTAGCTTTGGAACATTTCTTGGGCGGGTTGACCAAGTTTTGGCACGTCTATCTGGGCCTGATCCTGCTCTGCATCGTTTTATTCGCGCGCGGCGGGCTGATCGGATTATTAACCGGCAAAGACGGAGCCAAAGTGTGATGGCCCAGCCAGTTCTTGCCACGCATAAGCTACAGAAAAGCTTTGGCGCCTTGCTCGCCACTGATCGCGTGTCGGTGACGCTGATGCCAGGGGAAATTCACGCGGTGATTGGCCCGAACGGGGCAGGAAAATCAACCTTGATCAAACAAATATGCGGCAGCCTACAGCCGGATAGTGGCTCGGTGGATTTGCTGGGCAAAGATATTTCTCAGCTTGGGACTGCGGCGCGCGCGCGCCAAGGCTTGGCCCGCAGTTTTCAAATTTCAGAACTTGCGATGGAAGACACGGTTCTTCAAAATGTTGTGCTTGGCGGGATCGGAGCCACGCGTGCAACCTGGCGGTTCTGGAGACCTGCTTTGCACACTCAGGCACTGATCGCGCGTGCAGAATCGGCTTTGGCGCGCGTGAACCTTTTGGAACAAAAGGATACGATCTGCGCAAAATTAAGCCATGGGCAACGCCGCCAATTGGAAATAGCTGTGGCCTTAACCCTGGCACCAAAAGCCTTCATCATGGATGAGCCGATGGCAGGGCTTGGCGGCGAAGGCTCTAAAACAATGACCAAATTTCTGGATGGATTGCGCGGCGAGGCGCCGATCCTGCTGGTCGAGCATGATATGGATGCCGTTTTTGCGCTGGCCGATCGGATCAGTGTGCTGGTCTATGGAAAAATCATCGCCACCGGAAGCGCCCGCGAGATCCGCGCCAATCGCGCGGTACGCGAAGCCTATCTAGGAGAGGCAGAATGAGCCTGTTAAGGGTAGAAAACCTGCGCGCCTCTTATGGCAGCAGCCAAGCGCTTTCAGGGGTTGACCTAAGCATTTCTGAGGGCGAAGTCACCGCGCTTATGGGGCGCAATGGAATGGGAAAATCTACTACGGTGAAAGCCATTTGCCGGATGATCAATTCGCAGGGCGGTTTGACGCTAGAGGGTCAAAACCTGCATCTGCTTCACAGCCATCAAGTGGCTCGTAAAGGCATTGGGTTGGTTCCAGAGGGCCGCCGCTGCTTTACCAATCTAAGCGTAGGCGAGAATCTAATCGCCGCGTCCCGACCCGGCCATTGGACATTGAGCCGGATCGCAAAACTCTTTCCCCGCTTAGAGGAGCGCCGCGACCAATCCGCCGCATCCCTCTCGGGCGGCGAGCAACAGATGCTGGCGATCGGGCGGGCCTTGATGACCAACCCCCGGCTTTTGATCTTGGATGAAGCCACTGAGGGTTTGGCCCCCCTGATCCGACAAGAAATCTGGGCGGCTATTTCACACCTAAAACATCAAACCGGCTTGGCTATTTTACTGATCGATAAATCGCTCAAAGAGCTGAGCGCTATCTCGGATAACGCGGTGATAGTAGAGCGTGGCAAAACCGTGTGGTCCGGGCCAATGGCCCATCTGACGCGCGATATCACCGAAAACTATTTGGGCGTATAACGCCTTTGCAAAAACACGCAAACCCATGAAGGTCGCCGCCTTTTAAAAGCCCCGCCAAAGGCTAAAATCCGCTCGCAACCCAAACGCCCTGGAACGGGCGGATCCCGCAAGGTCACGGCCCCTTGCCAGCTCTTCGCGTCTCATGAGCGCCCCAGCCCATATCGGATCGCCGGGCCCTGCCCATGCTGCGCGCTCAATCTGATCACAAAAGGCGCGTTGATCGAGTTGGGTCACAAAATAAGACAGGCGAAACTGGTCAGATATTTTATACTGTTGACATCAGTTTTGAAAAATCGGCGGGCAGCTATGCCCAGACCCGTCAAAGAACAGCAATGTAACCGGAAAACTGTCTCATGATGGGCAGCTCTATTCCCTTAGAGAGCGCGCCCGTCATAGAAATCCGAGGCCATGCGCTTCGCATTCACGTTCGATTCATACGGCCGCAGGCTCAAAAACCCGCAGCTTTTTCTGCGAACCGTTATACAATGGTCAAAAAATATGCGCTCAGTGCCCGACTGGCGGGACCAAAACCGGTAAAGTCGAGCGCCCTTTAAGCGCTTGGATCATGATAATATCTCAAAATTGCAGAGACACCCCATAGTGCATTATCTGAATTAGCCCTTATCGTTCTTATTTTTAGAACTCGATTTCTGTTCGCAAGCGTCTATTTCTATCTTGCAGTACACGTTCAAGGAAACTTCTATGTCAATTCGACCGGCTATCTCAACCAGCGCAGCCACACCAACTCGGGAAGGGGCAGGCGTGCATTTGCATCGCGCCTTTGGCTTTAATGAGCCAGAAGCGCATGATCCCTTTTTACTGTTTGATGATTTTCGCAACGAACACCCTGCCGCCTATGCAGGCGGCTTTCCCTGGCACCCGCATCGGGGCATTGAAACCATCACCTATGTGTTGAACGGATCCGTTGACCATAGCGACAGTTTGGGAAACACCGGCACTTTGGGCGCAGGCGATGTGCAATGGATGACAGCCGGATCTGGGATCATGCATCAGGAAATGCCCAATGGAAATTCCAAGGGGCAAATGCACGGGTTTCAGCTTTGGGCAAATTTGCCGGGTAGCCTAAAGATGACAACGCCGCGCTATCAAGACGTAGACGCAAAAGAAATTCCCGAAATTATCGATGATGATGGCAGCGTGGTGCGGATCATAACAGGAGAGTTTTGGGGCAAACAGGGCCCTGTTGATGGGATCGCTGCAGACCCGCTTTATCTGGATATCAGCATCCCAGCGGGGCGCAAAAAAGTTCTAAAAGTCGATACGTACCGCAATACATTCGCCTATATATTTGAAGGCGCTGGGAAATTTGCCGATGCCTCAACGCCCCATGGGGTCTTGCTGGAAAAAGAGGTGATGGGCGAAGAACTGAATATCCGCGATTTATCTGGCAATCGAACATTGGTGCGCTTTGGCACGGGCGATGAGATTGTTGTAAAAGCCGGCCCCCAAGGCATGCGCTTTTTACTGGTGGCCGGCTCGCCCATTCAAGAACCCGTGGCGTGGCATGGGCCGATTGTGATGAATACGCGCGCAGAATTGCAGCAAGCTTTTAGCGATTTACGCAATAACCAATTTATCAAACCACAAGATCATTAAAGTAAGGAAATCAAATGGGGTTGTTGCAAGAGGGAAAATGGGTCGACCGGTGGTATGATACAAAAAAAGAGGGGGGGCATTTTGTGCGCAAAGAGGCGCAATTCCGCAACTGGATCACCGCGGATGGCGGTGCTGGGCCAAGCGGCGCCGGCGGCTTCAAGGCAGAGGCGGGGCGCTATCACCTTTACGTATCTTTGGCCTGCCCCTGGGCGCATCGAACGCTGATTTTTCGCGCACTGAAGGGTTTGGACGCTATGATTTCCGTCTCTATCGTTCATTGGTATATGGCCGAGAATGGTTGGACGTTTGAGCCCGGCGCTGGCGTCATCCCAGACAGCGTGAATGGGGCCAAGCTCATGCATCAGATTTACACCGCGGCCGATGCGCAATATTCAGGCCGCGTGACGGTTCCGGTGCTATGGGACAAAAAAACCGCTACGATTGTCTCAAATGAATCTTCTGAAATCATCCGAATGTTCAATTCGGAATTTGATGCGCTGGGCGCACAATCCGGCGATTATTATCCCAACGCCCTACGCCCAGAGATCGAGGCCCTGAATGCGCGTATATACGCGACGCTGAACAATGGCGTGTATCGCTGCGGCTTTGCCACTACGCAAACGGCTTATGAGGCCGCCATCACGCCTTTATTTGATACGCTTGACTGGCTAGAGGGCATTTTAGCCAACACCCGTTATCTTACCGGCCCGGATATCACCGAAGCGGATTGGCGGTTGTTCACCACATTGATCCGGTTTGATCCCGTCTATGTGGGCCATTTTAAATGCAATCTGCGCCGCATTGTTGATTACCCCAACCTCTCGAACTATTTGCGTGATCTTTACCAGCAACCGGGCATTGCTGAAACGGTGAATATGCAACATATTAAAGAGCATTATTATGCCAGCCATGACAGCATCAATCCATCACGCGTGGTCCCCAAAGGGCCCACTATTGATTTTTCCCAACCACATAATCGAGGTTAACCGGAATGAGCGATCAATCTGTGCCCCTCATTGCGGCAAAACATCCGATCAAAACCCAATTAGAGGCTGGTAAAACCTATTTCTGGTGCCGCTGTGGCCGCTCGGCCGCGCAGCCTTTTTGTGACGGATCGCATCGCGGCACCGATATAAAGCCGCTTAAATTCACCGCACAGACCACGCAAAGCGCCGCGCTTTGCCAATGCAAATCAAGCGGTAATGCACCTTTCTGCGATGGCAGTCATCGCATATTAGGCGATCTGAAAATGGGTGATTTCGCGCCTTTGCCCGCAGCCAAAGATGCAATGCCCGAACCGATGGCAACGCCCGAAGAACCAACAGTTGCAAGGATCCACGCGCTTGCGCGCGATGGCCTTGCGCAGCTTGGCCATCACGGCGAAATGGGATCGATGGGCGTGCCCCGCACTGCGCTTCCCAGTTGGGATGATATTCAAATACTGACCGCGCAAATGGCCAAAAAGCCGCTTTTGGATGAGGCTCCCGTTGCCACCTCAACGATCATTGGGCCAAAAGCAGATAAGCCGCTCCAGCTTGATATCCCCTTGTTTATTTCCGACATGAGCTTTGGCGCCCTCTCCGAAGAGGCTAAAATTGCATTGTCGCGGGGTGCTGAATTATCCGGCACCGGTATTTGCTCGGGTGAAGGGGGCATGCTGCAAGAAGAGCAAGCTGAAAATACGCGATATTTTTATGAATTGGCTTCGGCCAAATTTGGATGGGACCCAGCGCTTGCTGCGCAGGTGCAGGCGTTCCATTTCAAAGGTGGACAAGGGGCCAAAACCGGCACGGGCGGGCATCTTCCAGGGGAAAAAGTAGAGGGTAAAATCGCCCAAGTGCGCGGTTTGCAGCCGGGTCAAGACGCAATTTCCCCCGCCACATTTCCCGATCTGCGAACGCCGGCAGATTTTCGAAAATTGGCTGATGAAGTGCGCGAACGCTCTGGTGGCATTCCAATCGGGTTCAAGCTATCCGCGAACCATATCGAAGAGGATATCGATTTCGCCTTGGAGGCAAACGCGGATTATATCATTCTTGACGGGCGCGGCGGCGGAACGGGCGCAGCGCCATTGATCTTTCGGGATCACATTTCGGTTCCAACCATTCCAGCTTTGGCCCGGGCGCGCAGTCATTTAGATGCGAAAGCCGGCCGCGATGTGACCTTGGTGATTACCGGAGGCTTGCGCGTTGCTGAAGATTTTGCAAAAGCGATGGCGTTGGGGGCTGATGCGATCGCGCTGTCAAATTCGGCGATGCAAGCGGTGGGCTGTGTGGCGGCAAGAATGTGCAATTCAAACAATTGCCCCGCCGGGATTGCCACCCAAAAGCCCGAATTGCGCAAAAAGCTGGATGTGCAGGTCAGCGCGGAAAGATTGGCCCGTTTCTTGGGGGCAAGCGTGTCTTTGATGCAAGTTTTGGCACGCGCTTGCGGCCATTCAAGCTTGGCCGAGTTCCGCCATTCCGATCTTACAACTTGGAAAAAAGAGATGGCTGATCTGAGCGGTGTGACATTTGCCGGTATCAATTCATAGCTGATCGAAGGCGCTTAACTTTTGCAAGCACCGCGTTAAGATGTACGTTTATAATAAGCGTGTACAGTAAGCGGCGATTGGCAAAGAGGCTTATACCGCAGGGGAATGACAGGCAGGGCATTCATCGCTGCCGATGGCGTTGAGGTTTTGTTGCCCAACTGCGCGCCAGACCAAAAGGGCAATGCTGATCCCTGGCGCCTAAACTCGACGTAGCCGCGTGAATGACTTTGCAGATAACCTTCACAAAATGTTTTGAAACGGGTCGTATTGGCAAATAATAGCAGCAAGCTGCCGCGGCCTCATACGGATTACGCGGGAATGTCTCGGCTATTCGTAATTGTTTGCATTGCGATACAAATGATCACCGTCTCTCATTCTGTTCTTTTGATTAAGTCTTGATATATAGTAGCGAGACCTTCCATGTTCCGCGCAATGATCTTCGCCCGTTTGAAGCCTATGGCGGGGGCTAGAGCTTGATCCGAATGTAGCGAAAGCAGCATCCGGTTGGGCGTCAGCGTTACTCAGGCCAGCTATCTCAACAATTCGGCGACCTGTGTCACGGCTCGGGGCTGATCCTGTGCGACTTATACTTCATTTGACGGCAAAGCAGCTGAACTATTTGCAAATTAGTCCAAGAAACAACAAGCCGTTTCTTTGATCCGATGCTTTTCTCCATGAAACCGGCGGTTAACGATTTGAACGCTCTAATGTTTTCTGTTGAGCGGCGAACGAAATGACGACTTTGATTGGTGCAAGCACATGAACCAACAAAGCTGAGGCCAGCCCTTTGGCCACAAGCTCTTCTTGCATGGATGCTGCACACTTGCAGGAGAGTGCTTCACCCCATATCGTGATGCTTTCAACACCCGTTGAAACCATTTTCAAATGCGTCTTTCGATGTGCCAGAAAGTTTTGATAATTTTTGCAATCGGTACCAATTTTGGGTCTTTTATCATAAATGTATTCCGCACTTTCAAACAGAATTATCGCTATCGTTTAGCTTAAGTCAGCTGGTCGCGGTGCTCAGTTAAATAAGCGTAAACCTGTTTTCGAACTGCTCATATTTTTCCCATTCTCTGACGCTCACACTTTCTTCCTCTCCTAGCGCTTGAGCTCTAACGGAGAGGCGTATCCATAAGTCGCAGAGCCCTTGTGAGGTTCGCGCACAGGTATCAATATGAATATGAATTTTTTACATCCTCTTGGAATTCTGAGTATTCACATTAGTTTCAAATTGTTAACCGATGGGAGATCAAAAGGTGTTTAGAGCAGTCATACGTTTTATTTGTGCGGTATCCATTTGCTTTGCTGGAGGTGTGTCGGCAGACCCGTCTTCAAAATTCTCTCTGGGTGCTGCTTATATCAATGGTAACTCCATTTACACCGGTATTGGATCAACCTCGCGCTTTATGCCCTCGATCGCCTACGAAAACGATAAAGTAAAAATCGATTTTCGAGAAGGCGTATCTTATAAATTCATAGACACCCAAACCTTCGGAATGCGCGCAGCAATCGCCCCCAATTTCCGTCCCTATAAGAGCGCAGATTCAACTTCACTTTCGGGAATGGATCGCAAAATGACATTTGACGGAGTGATCACGGGTTCATTTGATATCGTTCGGGGTTCCACACTCAAGCTGAAAATGGCCCGCGAAGTCACCAATGAATTCAATGGCACGCTCGTTGATCTTGCGTTCAGCCAGTTTATCCCAATTGGCGGTCAGCCTGTAATCGTTTCATTGGGATCGAAAAACTACGATAGCAAACGCGCAGAATACTTTTTTGGTGTAAAGCCCTCTGAGGCTACGGGAAGCCGAGCGGCATATGCTCCCGGCGCGGCGGCAATCACTTATCTCTCTGTGAATACGTTTTTCAATATTACTTCTAATATTGGTGCTTTTGCAAACATCACTACAAATCTTTTGCCCAGCAAAGTTAAAGACAGCCCGATTGTCAGCAAAAGTTCTAATACCGCTGCCATCTTAGGGGTTGCGTACAATTTTTAAACGTATCGCGCTTTCTTCGTCTGCTCCCGCATAACCTTTAAGCCATATCTTGAACGGCAGTTGGTCACGATTATTTTACCTCTCTGAAAGGTCTGCCAGTCTTGAAAAGCTGGCCTGCTTTGCTTTTGCGTGTTTCCTTACATTCACGGAGAGCTGGCTTTCGCTACAGGTGGCCAGCCGCAGCGGAAGAGTAGGATGCAATGACTATACCTCTTTTGAACCTTAAGAATTTCAAAAATACGTTGTCTAGCCCCCTATACTCGCCCATTGAGTTTTGGTTTCTCTAATAAGGTTTCTGGGACGGGTGGGCGCATGTTTAATGCGTGATGAGGTCTGATCTGGTTGTATTGCCTGAGCCAAACATTGATA
>Ga0233399_1000141_pt1 | contig 31569 bp, 28 predicted proteins | sample 43DmetaG_FD_182698 | JGI IMG/M metagenome (GOLD analysis project Ga0233399, IMG submission 182698) | Seawater microbial communities from Monterey Bay, California, United States - 43D | ecosystem: Environmental > Aquatic > Marine > Coastal | place: USA: California | collected 2016-11-08 | reverse complement strand
CATATTCCCATCACATATGTCAATGTACTGAACTAAGGCATGAATTTTTTTAGCATAGGCAACGGCTTCTTTTGCACTACTCATGTCAGGTTCGGAGACAATTTCAAGCAATGGGGTTCCAGCTCGATTCAGATCAATGGCAGTATAGTCGTCATACAGATCATGGATAGATTTTCCAGCATCCTCCTCTAGATGAGCGCGAGTGATTCCTACTATCTTATTGCCTCCACTCTCTAAAGGGATTTCAATAGCACCCTGACCAACGATTGGAATCTCAAATTGTGAGATTTGATAGCCTTTGGGTAAGTCAGGATAGAAATAGTTTTTTCTCGCAAAAATCGAGTTTTTGTTGATGGCTGCATTTACTGATAGGCCAAAACGAAGGGCCATTTTCACAACTTCCTCATTTAAAACCGGCAATACTCCAGGAAAACCAAGATCTACAGCACAAGCCTGAGTATTTGCTTTAGAGCCATACGCAGTAGAGGCACCAGAAAATATCTTTGATTGAGTTCTTAATTGTGAGTGAATTTCTAGCCCAATTACAGTTTCCCAAGTCATAGAAAAGCCCCTAGCTCTCTGCTGGCGAATGTTTATGCCAGTCAGTCCTCATTTGAAATTGATGCGCTGCATTTAAGAGCAGTTCTTCTGACCAGTGGTTTCCAATTAACTGAAGTCCTACAGGCAAGTTGCCTGAAAATCCAGCTGGAATACTCATGCCTGGAAGCCCCGCCAAGTTAACTGAAAGTGTATATATATCAGCCAAATACATTGAAACAGGGTCTTTAACTGACCCTAATTCAAAAGCCACGCTAGGTGATACAGGTCCCATGATAAGGTCAACCGCATTGAATGCCTTTTTAAAGTCTTCACTGATAAGCTGACGTACTTTTTGTGCTTTTAGGTAGTAGGCATCATAGTAACCGGCTGATAATGCATAAGCACCTATCATTATTCTTCTTTTGACTTCTTCCCCAAAGCCCTCAGATCGTGATCTTAGATATAAATCATTTAAATCTTTTGGATCTTCACAGCGATAACCATACCTGACTCCATCAAATCTAGAGAGGTTAGATGAGCATTCGCATGGAGCAACAATATAGTAGGCTGGAATTGCATGGATAGAGTTTGGAAGAGAAACCTCTTTAATCTCAGCCCCCATTGACTCATATTCTTTAATGGACTGCATCACTATTTTTTCAACGCCTGAATCAAGCCCCTCAGAAAAGTACTCTTTTGGCAAACCAATCTTAAGGCCGCTGACACTATCTTCGAGGCACTGCGTATAGTCAGGAACCGATTTATTAGCACTAGTGGAATCATGTTTATCAAAGCCAGCCATTGCATTTAGAATAATGGCAGCATCTTTTGCAGTTTGAGTCATTGGCCCAGCTTGATCAAGGCTTGATGCATATGCAATCATCCCATATCGAGAAATTCTCCCATAGGTTGGCTTCAACCCAGTAATGCCACATAGACTTGCTGGCTGTCGGATACTTCCCCCTGTATCAGTTCCAGTTGCAAACGGAGAGAGACGGGCTGCAACAGCTGCTGCTGAGCCGCCTGAGGAACCTCCTGGAACTTTACTAATATCCCAAGGGTTTTGGACAGGACCAAAATATGAGTTCTCATTCGATGATCCCATGGCGAATTCATCCATATTGGTCTTTCCAAGCATAACCATATTTTCATTATTTAGTTTCTTTGTAACAGTTGCGTCATAAGGAGAAATAAAAGAATCCAACATTTTAGAACCAGCAGAAGTCTTGACTCCCTTAGTACAAAAGATATCTTTATGGGCATAAGGTATGCCTGTAAGAATTGAGCTGTCACCCTGTGTTATTTTTTTATCAGCCTCCTTTGCTTGAGAAAGTGCTTCATCTTCAGTAATAGAGATAAAAGCGTTCAGCTCTGAGCTGTTGATTCTATTTATATAATGCTGCGTTAGCTCTAAAGAAGAAAAATCCTTATTTTTTAGACCTTTTATTAGCTCAGCAACGGTTAAATTATGCATGATTACTCAATTACTGTTGGTACGAGAAAATGACCTTTACCGGTCTTTGGGGCAATTGCTTGAAATTCTTCAGAAAGATCATCTTCAGACACCTTATCCTCCCTTAATCGTTGGGACATTTTTAAGGGGTGGGCCATTGGTTCGGAATCACCAGTATCTATTTCGCCTAGTTTGTCCATCAAACTTAGAATATTATTCAGCTCAGCAGTAGCCTGCTCAATGTCTGTATCTTCAATATTGAGCCTAGCTAGGTAAGCAATTTCTTTAACTTTTTTATGATCTAAAGACATATTTAAAATAAATTAGTGGCAAAAATTATTGACCACTCTATTAAAATTTTCCTTTGAGTATGAGTCTGTTAGGTATGAGTCGCCAAGAGCCTTTAAAAGAACTAAGCGTATCTTGCCATCAATTGATTTTTTATCCAGTGACATTGCCTCTATCAATGTTTCGCTATCAATATTCTTTTTGATTGCTATTGGTAAATTAGCTTTTGAGAGAATATTTTCAACTCGTATCGCATCTTCATTTGATAGATTTCCTTCATCCATAGAGAGTTTAGCCGCCATGACCATTCCTATTGAAACAGCCTCTCCATGAAGATAATTACCGTAACCAAATGCATTTTCTATTCCGTGGCCAAATGTGTGGCCCAAATTCAATAGTGCTCTCTTACCTCTTTCAAATTCATCGAGTGCTACAATGCTAGCTTTATCTTGACAAGAGTTAAAAATAATCTCTATGATTAAATCTTTATTGCGAGCCATAATTGATTCAATGTTATCCTCAAGCATGGATAAAAAATCAGCGTTTCCAAGAAGACCATACTTAATGACCTCAGCCATTCCAGCAGAATATTCTTGCTCGCTCAAAGTATCTAGTGTATCAACATCGATAATAACTGCTTTTGGTTGGTAGAAGGCACCAATCATATTTTTACCCAATTCATGGTTGACCCCAGTTTTACCGCCAACGCTTGAATCGACTTGTGAGAGCAGTGTTGTAGGCACTTGAATAAAATTAACCCCTCTTTGATAGGAAGCAGCAGCAAAACCAGTAATATCTCCAACTACGCCACCACCTAGGGCAACAAGTGTAGAACTTCTATCAAATTTAGCCTTCAAAAGTGCATCAAAAACTTTATTTAATGTCTCTAACGTCTTAAATTTCTCTCCATCTGGCAGAACAACAGACTCAACATTAAAGCCTTCCAGAGTTGCTTTAAGCTTTTCAAGATACAAGGGAGCAATGGTTGTATTTGTTACAATCATGACCTGCTTGCCTTCAATGTGATCAGTCATCATTGAGTTTGAAGATAGCAAATCAGTACCAATATAAATTGGATAGGATTTATCAGCAAGCTCTACATTAAGAATTTTTGTTTTATCTGACATTAAGCAAATATCCTATGTTCACCTTCTCCAGATACATTTTCTATGCAACGCCCACATAAATCAATATGACTCTTATTTTCTCCTATTTCAGGGCGATGATGCCAGCAACGAACACACTTTTGATAAACACTCTTTCTTACTCTTATTGCAAGAGAACTATCAATCTCTTTGGCATCAGTTGATTTATTACTGAGTTCATGGAGATTTGCTTCTGAAGTAATAAAAACAAACCTTAATTCATTCTTAAGCTCTAACAAGGCTTGATAATTCTTTTGATCACAATAGATATCAACTTCAGCATCGAGTGATGACCCGATTTCCTTATTACGGCGCATTTCCTCAAGCTCTTTTCTTAGGTGCGTATTAATATCTCTGGCTGTTTCAATCGCCATATTGTCAAAATTACCTTGTAAGCCCTCATACCAGGTCTCTAAAAAGACACTCTTCTGACTTGCGCCAGGTAAAAACTGCCAGATCTCCTCCGCTGTAAAGGAAAGGATTGGTGAAAGCCACCTCACCATGGCATGAGAGATATGGAACAATGCACTTTGCGCTGATCGCCTTGCCAAGGAGTCAGCCTGAGTTGTATACTGTCTATCTTTAATGATATCGAGATAAAAACCCCCAAGATCATTAGTACAAAAATTTAGAATTAATTTCATGACAAAATGAAAATTATAATTATCATATTCTGTAATAACTTTCTGCTGAAGATCAAATGTTTTAGAGACAATCCATCGATCTAATAAAATCATTTCTTCATTTTTAACTAAATCTTTATCTGGATCAAATCCTTGCATATTGGCCAACATAAAGCGCATTGTATTTCTGATTCTTCTATAGCTATCAGCACTTCTATTGAGGATTTCATCTGAGACAGTCATCTCACCCGAATAGTCAGTACTACCTATCCAAAGTCTTAATATATCAGCACCAAGAGAGTTAACAACTTTTTGTGGAGGTATAACATTTCCTAGAGATTTGCTCATCTTGTGCCCGTTTTGATCAACCGTAAAGCCGTGAGTTAAAACTTGTTTGTAAGGCGCTCTATCATTAATTGCACAGGAGGTTAACAAAGAAGATTGAAACCAGCCACGATGCTGATCAGAACCCTCTAGATACATATCAGCTACATCAGGCAGGTAATCACTTGCATTCAATACCGCATAATGGCTGACTCCAGAATCAAACCAGACATCTAGAGTATCCGTTGTCTTCTCGTAATCTTTTGAATCAGACCCAATCACCTCTTCAGCGTCAAGCTTAAACCATGCTTCTATACCTTCAACCTCAATTTTTTTTGCTATGACTTCAAATAAAGAATCAGTGTCTGGATGCAGCTCACCAGTATTCTTATTAACAAATAACGTAATCGGCGAACCCCAATACCTTTGACGAGAAATGCACCAGTCTGGCCTATTACCTACCATCAATTCAATTCGTTTTTGACCCCAATTAGGAATCCATTTAACCTTTGGAATCTCTTCATTAACCCTATCTCTCAAGTTTTTCTGGGTCATTGAGACAAACCATTGAGGGGTAGCTCGGAAAATGACAGGGGTTTTGTGTCTCCAACAGTGGGGATATGAATGCGTTATTGGTTCATGCTTTACAAGGGTGCCTTTTTCATCAAGGAGGCCAATAATAGTTGAATTAGCTCTAAAAATATACTCTCCACTAACCCCCTCAGTAGACTCAATAAATACGCCTCTACCATCAACAGGACAGTCTACTGGCAGGTTATATTTAAGACCAACTATATAGTCATCTTGTCCGTGTGCTGGCGCTGTGTGAACTGCTCCTGTTCCTGTTTCGGTAGTAACATGTTCACCGAGTATCACAGGGACCTCTTTATCGTAAAAAGGATGCTCAAGCATAATTCCTTCGAGTTCAGAGCCCTTGTAAACCTTGTTTAATTTTTTAAAATTTTGAATACCGTATCTCTCGAGAGAAGACTCTAGCAACTCCTCTGATAAAAGAAATAGACTCTTCCCTACATCAACAAGTGCATAATTAAATTCAGGATGCAAAGATACCGCTTCATTTGCGGGGAGTGTCCATGGAGTTGTCGTCCAAATGATCAGAGATACGGGCTTTTCTTGTGCAAAAAAATCGCCCTTAACTTTGAACGCAACATCGACCGTATCAGAGTTCTTATCCTTGTAATCGACCTCTGCCTCTGCTAATGCAGAAGAACACTCAGTACACCAATGAACTGGCTTGAAGCCTTTTGTAATGTGACCATTTTTAACAATCTTTCCCAGTGAGCGAACAATGTCAGCCTCATATTTGAAATTCTTTGTCAAATAGGGATTGTCCCAATCACCAATAATTCCCAGTCTCTTAAAATCAACCTTTTGTTTTTCAATTTGCTTATCAGCGTATTCTCTGCAAGCAGCTCTGAACTCATCAGCAGTGATTTTATGCCCAACCTTGCCTTTCTTTTTCTCAACCATATGCTCGATTGGAAGACCATGGCAGTCCCATCCAGGGACGTAGGGAGAATCAAAACCGGAAAGTGTTTTACTTTTTACAATAACATCCTTTAGTACCTTATTAACTGCATGGCCAATATGGATATCACCATTTGCATAAGGCGGTCCATCATGTAAAACAAACAAGGGGTTACCTTTAAATTTATTTCGAATCTGTTGATTTAAATCTTGATCATGCCACTCCTTGAGAAAGCCGCCTTCACGGTTAGCTAAGTTGGCCTTCATTGGAAAATCTGTCGCAGGCAAGTTTAAGGTATTTTTATAGTCAGACATTCTGGCTTATGGTTATTTAGATCTAAAGACGCCATTATACTTGACACATAGGCTATATCAAGAATGATAATCCATCCAAGATATGAATTTTAGTCTAGAAAAAAATTATAATTTTGGCTTATAAGTCGACTGAATTTAAGAGCGCCTGAACCTGTTTAGGTTTTAGATATTCTGATTGATTCGCTCTCAATTTTTCAGGCAAACGTATGTCACTAAATCTTGTTCTGATAAGACGAGACACTTTGAAGTCTAGCGCCTCCCAGAGCCTTCTGACCTCTCTTTTTCTTCCTTCTCTAACGACCACGTGATACCAGCGGTTAGCGCCCTCACCTCCGCCTAATGTCACTCTATGAAATTTAGCAAAACCATCCTCTAACTCGATACCATTTGTGAGCTTATTGATGTGCTCATCTTCTACCTTACCTAAAACGCGAACTGCATACTCTCGATCTATTTCAGAGCTTGGGTGCATTAATTTATTAGCCAAGTCACCATTATTTGTAAAGAGTAGTAACCCTGATGTATTAAGATCCAGGCGACCTACCATAACCCATCGAGTGTTATCGGGTAAAAATTCAAAGACACTTTGTCGGCCTTCTTCATCCTTATTGGAACAGATAACACCTGCCTGCTTATTGAGGATCAATACCTTTGTTTCCTCTTCTGAGTATCTGCCAAGGTCAATTAACCTGCCATCAATAGTAACCTTATCCGAAATGATAGCTTTATCACCCAGCTTGGCTTCCTGATTATTAATTGATATCCTACCCTGCTCGATTAATCTCTCAGCCCATCGTCTTGAGCCATAGCCAGCATTGGCAATGAGTTTTTGTATCCTGTCAGACATGATTTATCTTACTTAGTAAGTTATCCCCATAGCATCCCTTACCTCTTCCATTGTGCTTCTAGCAACAACCCTCGCCCTTTCAGAGCCCTCAAAGATTATTTCTTGAATGAGGTTTGGATTAGATTCGTACTTAGCTATCTCCTCTTGGATCGGCTCTAACTCAGAAACAATAGAATCTACAATCGGTTTTTTACACTCAATACATCCAATTTTTGCACCTTTACAGCCATCCTTAACCCAATTTTGAGTTTGCTCAGAAGAATAGATTTGATGCATTTGCCAAACTGGGCATTTGTTAGGGTCGCCTGGGTCTGTTAATTTGATTCGAGCGGGATCAGTCGGCATCCTATTCACTTTTTGCTTAACTTTCTCAGGGTCCTCTCTTAATGAAATCGTATTGTTATAAGACTTAGACATTTTTTGCCCATCTAGGCCTGGCATTTTTGATGCCTCAGTTAAGAGTGCTTCGGGTTCTACAAGAATAATCTTTCCTAATCCCTCTATAAAGCCTAGAAGCCTTTCCCTATCACCAAGAGTAATATTTTGCTGCTCTCCGAGCAAAGCTTTGGCTTTTACAAGAGATTCATCATCTCCAGTCTCCTGATAGCTCTTCCTTAATTCTCTGTAGAGTTTTGCCTGCTTTTTACCCATCTTGGTAATTGCAGACTCAGCCTTCTCTTCAAAATCAGACTCCCTTCCATAGACAAAGTTAAACCTTCTAGCTACTTCTCTAGTGAATTCTACATGTGCAACTTGATCTTCACCAACAGGAACGAGTCCAGCCTTGTAAATCAAAATATCCGCGCTTTGAAGAAGCGGGTACCCTAAAAACCCATAGGTCGAAAGGTCTTTAGATTTAAGTTTCTCTTGCTGATCCTTAAATGATGGAACACGCTCAAGCCAACTGAGAGGCGTTGTCATAGATAAAAGCAAATGAAGCTCTGCATGCTCAGGAACTTTTGACTGAACAAATAAAGTTGCTGTATTGGGGTTGAGGCCTGTTGCAAGCCAGTCCACAATCATATCTGAAACATTTTTCTCAAGATCAATTCTATCTGAGTAGTGCGTCGTGAATGCATGCCAGTCAGCGACAAAATAGTATGAATCATATTCATTTTGAAGTCTAGCCCAGTTTTTAAGGACTCCGTGATAGTGGCCCAAGTGGAGTTGTCCTGTTGGGCGCATTCCCGATAGTACGCGATGATCTTTCATTGTATTTTTATTAATATTATATGGTTGAATTATTATCCCACAGTTTGACTATAGCATTCCAAACCATCAAGAACCAGATTATCAAAGATTTGAACAGATTTAGGTAGTTCATTTTTTATCTCTTCCACAAAACCTCCACAAATTGTGACCATTCCATCTGGATAAATTTCATTAAATTTTTCAATTTGATGATTGATGGATGATATGAGCATTGCATGTGTTCCGTTTTTCCATGCATCTGTTGTGTTTCTTGCCAAACCATCAATATTAGTAGTCAGATCAGTCGTTCCAAACTTTGAAAAACTAATTCTAAGGGCACCAAGACCAGGCATGATTAGACCACCTTGATGATAACCATCTCCATCTATAACATCAAAAGTCATTGCACTTCCTATATCAATTACAAGCAATGGTTTTTTAGAAAATTGATTCATCGCACCAAGCATGGCTAAGAATCTATCTGAACCTAGGCTTGATGGATCATCATAGGCGACTACCAAATTGTTACATTTTTTTTGGGAGTCTACAAGGTGAAATTCTTTAAAAAGACTCTTTATATCTTTGACAATGTCTAGATTAGCAACAGCACTGACCCAAGCCGAATCAGCTTGAGGCAGTGTGCTAGTTAAAAACTCGTCTACATTCTTAGAATAGACATCTGATTCTAGTGTTCGCCACTTGACAGCGGAGTTCCCTATATCGATATAGATGTTAGATTGGGACATCAAAAAGATGTGAATTAATCCAGAGATGCGTCACAATACTAGCGCCATATCCAAGTGCAATAGCCCAAATCCACTTAAGGTGAGATACAAATGTGTAGTAACCTTTAGATTGTCCCATAAGCGCTACACCAGCTGCTGAGCCAATAGAAAGAAGGCTGCCGCCAACTCCAGCTGTCAGCGTAACTAGAAGCCATTGACCGAGTGACATGTCAGGAGTCATAGTTAGAACCGCAAACATGACCGGAATGTTATCAACAATTGCTGACAGTATTCCTACAAGCACGTTGGCATAGGTCGCACCTAGCTCGACATACATTGCCTCAGAGACTAGCGCCAAATAACCCATAAAGCCAAGTCCGCCAACACTAACAATAACGCCAAAGAAGAATAAAAGCGTATCCCATTCTGCCCTTGAAACCATCGTAAAGATATCAAATCTTTCCGATTTCTCTTCATTAGGATTATGCCGCTTAACAAAGTAACTAACAATCATCAGATATCCTAGGCCGGTCATCATTCCCATTGCTGGTGGAAGGTGAAGGAAGTTATGGAAGCTAACTGCTGTTGCAATTGTTACAAGAAACATAAATGTGATTAATATGCCGCCAGTTTTGATATCAACTTTTTCACTAATTGCCTTAGGCTTTTCATTTTTGATTGCAAAATGCATAATAGCTGCAGGTATAAGATAGTTAACCGCGGATGGCACAAACAGCACAAAGAACTGCTGAAAATCAACGAGGCCTTTTTGCCAGACCATCAATGTTGTTATATCTCCAAACGGACTAAACGCACCACCCGCATTAGCCGCAACAACAATATTAACAAAGCCTATAGAAATAAAGCGTGCATTACCAGCACCTACTGCTAAGACAACAGCACCCATCACTAGAGCAGTTGTTAGGTTATCCGCAATCGGTGACATAAAGAAAGCTAATATACCAGTCAGCCAAAAAAGCTGCCTGTAAGAGAACCCTCTTGAGATAAGCCACACTTTTAACTTATCAAAAACTAGGCGCTCGCGCATAGATTCAATATAAGTCATCGCCACAAGTAGGAATAAGAATAGCTCAGCAAATTCAAGGAAATTATGCCTTACCGCAGCCTCAGCAGCATGTGGTATACCATTTACAGCATAAATCCATCCAATAATGGCCCAGATAATACCTGCAGCTAAAATAACTGGCTTTGACTTTCTAAGATGAGTAAATTCTTCGATCATCACAAAGAAATAGGCACTGACAAATATTATTAATGCAATATAACCAGCTGCATGGCCAGTTAAATCAATACTATCAGAGGAAGAAGCTGCAAAACTTAAGCTGGGAATTAAGGTGATTAGTAGTAGTATAATTTTATTCATTGTTAATTATTTTTATAATTGGTCCATGTTCATTGTTAAGAGTGATTTTACTATCCAATAGATCGATATCTAGTGTGGCTAGACAGTAAAATATCGAGTTATATTTTACACTATTTACGACAACTCCACTTCCTTTATAACGTTCACCTCGTGCCTTTGCAGTCTTAGAGGAGGCACAATAAAGACTATCTCCAATTTGTATTTCAGAATCAGATTTAAAAGAGAACAAACGCCGCTTTGCTTCTCCTAAATAATGAAGCCTGGCAACCACCTCTTGACCTGGATAGCAGCCTTTTGAAAAGTTAACACCAAATTCATCAATATCTAGATTAAGCATTTGTGGTACAAGCTTCTCGCTTGTTGATAAAAATACCTCAGGTATCCCAGACTCAATGCAAGCTTTCACCCATTCATCTTGATTGTTGGTTGTAACTTCGATATCATTTTTCTTAGATTGAACTGATAATGACATTTTTTCATTTATAAAATATCCTTTGTTATCAATTTCATTGATTAGCCCCACCTGTATGAAATTGTTAGTGACATCTTCAATTATCACATCAGAGATAATGACAAACATTTGAAGTCTTGATATAACAGCTTCTTGAAGATCAATTGGAAAAGACAATAAAAAACCATTCTCAGAACGCATCACCCAAAACAATGCAATGATCTTTCCCTGATGCTGGCAATAAGCGTTCATTTGAATATGGGAATGATCTAGCTTTGAAATGTCATTGCTGAATTGATTTTGCAAAAAAACCTCAGCATCAGCACCTGATATTCTTAGTAATGCTCGATTTTTTAAAATACACTGCATATCAATTTACTTTGTCATTTTATTTAGTATATTTTATCTATTTTCATCAAAATTAATTTAATTAAGACAAAAAAAACCCAGAGCAAGCTCTGGGTTTTCAAACATTAACTTATTCCTAAGTCAACTATTGATTCTAAACAAATTTAGAATGCAACAGAAGCTTTAAGTGTAAGTGACTCATCAGAGCTCTTATATGTAGCAGCAAGAGTTGCACCTGAAGTCAATGCACGTGAAATTGCAACTGTGCTGTATGCAGCAGCTGAAGCCTTTGAGTACTTAGCCTTAGCAGCAGTCATAGTTGTAGATGAAGCAGTTGAAGCACGCTCACCGATGTAGTTAACAGTCATTGTGTTTCCAGCAAGACCGAATACAGCTGACACATCAGAATCACTGTCTAAAGTAACAGCAACACCTGAAACAGTTGTACCTAGTGACCATGTAGATGAACCATCATCATTAGTAACACTTACGTCCATTCCTGCAATAGCAGCAGAACCAGTAGTCACATTAGTCTTCACGTTGTGAGAAACAGTAACACCAGACCATGTACCAGAAACAGTAACTGCTCCACTATCATCTAATGCTAGAGTAGCATCACCAATTGGAGCGTTTAGAGATACAGATACACCTGTGTCGTCTTGTTGGAATACAAAGTCACCATCACCGTTATCAGTGCTATCTTCAGCTGCGTCGTGCATGTCAGCAGTAACAGTCATTGGACCAATAGTAGTAGCTAAAGAAACACCAGTAGTTGCTAACTTAGAGCCTTCCATGTCGTACCCAGCAGTCAAAGTAGTTGAGCCTGCAGTACCAACAACAGCTAGGTCAGCATCATAAGTTGTTTCAGACGCAGCACCTGTTCCATTATCGTCATATGATACTGAAGCAGTTCCACTTAATGCAACACCGGCCATAGCACCTGTAGTAGCTACTGACGATACCGCAAATAAAGCGATTAATTTTTTCATTTTATTCTCCGTTTAGAATATTTAATTGTTGTTTTACCAACACCCTATGCTATTTATATAAATAACAGTAATCCAATAATAATCACATTTCTACACAATGTCAACAATTATTTGAAAAAAAAATACATTTAGTTGTTTTTTTTCAACAAAACTAATATTTTTATGCTATTGTCCCTTAATCATAGGGATTGTTTATATAAATTAAAATGCAACATTATGAAATACATAATTAGCATTAATAGACTTTTTTTCTCTATTTGCATTCTTTATTTGTTATTTGTTGTATTTTTGCATCTTATAAAAAAACCGGAACTAGTCCGGTTTTTTTTAATGTCTTAAATTTAATATTAGAATAAATATCCACCGTGCCCTGCACCAATCATACACAAAAGCATAGGAACTGAAAGCACAACATTGGTGCGAGATGCCATTGCAGCAGTAAACTTTGCTTTTGCAATGTCGTCAGCACTAGCTTCAACAATCCCAAGCACCTTTTTTTGATTTGGCCAGATTAAAACCCAAACATTAAAGAGCATGATTGTTCCCATCCAGGCACCTAGGCTCATCATGGCACCTGCTGGCGCCTGAAATAGAAAAGTTTTTACAAATCCATACTGTGGGGAAATAGATAGAGCCCATGCACCTGTTAGCCATGTGGCAGCTGCAGCCATACGAAACCATAGAAGAGCCCTAGGAGCAACATATTTTCCTATTGCGGCTGGACCAGGTCCACCCTCGTCAGCTAATGCATCGGCCAAAGCAGGAACTTGAACAAAGTTAAAGTAATAAAGAAGTCCAATCCAAGTCACGCCAAACAAAACATGGAGCCAAATACTAAGATTCCTAGTAAGTAAAGATGAGTTTTCAGGTGATAATAAAATTGCAATAATAATGGCGAGAACAAAACCGCTTATTATTGTGCCTCTTACTGAAGTTAATGGATTCATAGTATTAAGTTAATAGTTTAAAAATGTTAATTATAAATAGTTCAAAATCATTTAATTGTATTTTTATGATTAATATTTATATTTATAATTGAGTCTTTGATTTTTATTAATGATAGGGATAGGGAAAATGTTAGTAAATTGTAAGAAGCTGGTTATCTATTTATTTATTACTATAGGAATTTTTTCAGTTTCCACGATAAGTGCAGGTGAGCCACCTGAAGCAATCGAATTTGAAGGAAGTACTTTAATGCTCAATGGAACAGGGACTAGAGTTATTTTTTTCATGAAGGTTTATGAGGGTAGTTTATATCTTGAGACCAAAAGCTCAGATGCTGATCAATTAATCAATAGCAATTCCCCAATGGCTCTCAGGATTGATGTTACATCAGAGATGGTAACCGCTGATGCCATGAAAAAGGCCTTAAGCGATGGACTAGAAAAGTCTACAAATAATAAAACTGGCCCAATATTAAATGAGATAGAAAAATTATCATCCTCATTCAATAGTTCTGTTACCTCAGGTGACTTTTATGAGTTTATTTACATCCCAGAGATTGGAACACATGTATTAAAGAATGATGAACTTGTTGAATTAATCCCGGGATTTGATTTTAAGAAAGCTTTCTTTGGAATTTTTCTTTCAGATAATCCAATCCAAAAAAACTTAAAAAAAGCAATGCTTGGAGGCTAAATAAATGTCAAATCACCCTACTTCATTTGCCGATTGGCAAAGCTATCCCTCCACCTTGGACCCCATTCATGTGTCCTGGCTAAAAAATTCAAAAAAATCTAAAACTGCATTTGCAGTTGCTGACATTGAAGGGGTAGAAATTCCACATAAAAGATTTTTAACAGGGGTTTTGTTGTTCTCCAAAAAAATTGCTGAATATAGTCCTGAACAAAATGTTGGCTTGCTACTTCCCAGTAGTGGTGGAGGTGCAATTGCATCTATGGCTATTCTTGCTCTAGGAAAAACCATTGTCAATCTAAATTTTACAGCGGGGAAAAAAGCGCTTCAATCTGCAGCAGAGCAGGCAGAAGTCAAGCATATTTATACCTCTCGTAAATTTTTAGATAAGATGTTGGAGAGAGGTATGGATTTAGAATCATTTTTTCCTCATTCCAAACTTCTAATGCTTGAAGATATACGAGAAGAAATCTCAACACTATCAAGAATTGGAACGCTTCTGAAAGCAATTTTACTCCCTGTAAATACTCTTAGAAAAAGTTACTTTAATGAAGTTTCAATGAATGATACGGCCGCTATTTTATTTTCAAGCGGAAGTGAAGGCTCTCCAAAAGGCGTTGAACTAACTCACAGTAACATTGCTGCTAACGCAAAGCAGGCAGCTATTGAATTAGGCGCAGTTGAGAGTGATGTCATAATGTCAACACTTCCAACTTTTCATGCTTTTGGTTTCGCTATTACAACGTTAATGCCGCTTTCAGAGGGAATTCCAATTGTTTGCCATGCAGATCCAAAAGATGTTGTGACCATTTCATCTGGAATTCAAAAATACTCAGGGACAATACTTGTGGGAACTCCTACTTTTCTGAGAATGTATACCATTAGCAAGAGAGTAAGTGCTGAATCTATGCAGTCTCTGAGATTAGTAGTTGCTGGCGCTGAAAAACTTAGATCCGAGGTAAGGGAGGGGTTTGAAAATAAATTTAAAATGCCAGTCTATGAGGGCTATGGTACAACTGAAACTTCTCCTGGTGCATCTGTTAATTTACCAGACATTGACTCTCCTTTTAAGTTAAGAAATAGGCCTGGAACTGTTGGTAAGGCATTTAGTGGAACCGAATTCAGGATAGTTGATCCTGACTCTCTAGAACCTATTCCTACAGGTGAAGATGGACTGATTTTAATTGGAGGCCCTCAAATAATGAAAGGCTACCTTAAGCTGCCAGAGAAAACTGCTGAAGTGATTGAACTTATTGATGGATATAGATGGTATCGTTCTGGCGATAAAGGTCATTTAGATGAGGATGGTTTTTTAACAATTGTTGACAGGTACTCAAGATTTGCAAAAATTGGTGGGGAAATGATTAGCCTCACAACCGTTGAAGAAGAAATTTTAGATGCCTGCAATGATAAAGATTTGGAGATTGCTGCAACTTGTCTTCCAGATCAGCGTAAAGGTGAAAAAATCGTTCTGCTCTCAACAAATAATCTTGAAAAAAATGAACTCACTAAAATTCTTACAGATGCCAAAATAAACCCTCTATATCACCCATCATCCGTCCTAGTTGTTGATGAGATCCCCAAACTGGGAAGTGGTAAGACTGACTTTGCTGCGACTAAAAAAATTGCATTGGTCAATGATCAATAATTAGATAATGCCAGAGTTACCAGAGGTCGAGACTACACGAAGAGGTCTAGAGCCACTAATTACTGATAGAAGAATCGTATCAGTTCACATATACAAACCAAGGCTTCGATGGGAGATACCCACTCACCTAACAAAAACACTCAATAATCAGACTATAAGAAAAATCACAAGACGAGCAAAGTATTTACTTCTTCATTTTGACATTGGACAGCTAGTAATGCATCTTGGTATGTCAGGATCTATTAGCGTAGTGAATCCTATTGAGCCATTAAAAAAACATGAACATTTTGAACTTAAATTAGATAATAGTACCAGTTTAAGATTTAATGATCCTCGAAGGTTTGGATCAGTACTCTGGCAAAAACCTAATGAGACTCTCACCCTTTTAAAAAACTTGGGTCCTGAGCCCTTAAGTTATGAGTTTGACAATGATTTACTCTTTAAATCATCTCATGGAAAATCAAGGAATATCAAATCCTTCATTATGGATAGCAATGTGATTGTAGGGGTTGGCAATATATATGCCTCAGAAAGCCTTTTTCTAGCTGGAATATCTCCAAAGAGAGAGGCTGGTAAAACTTCAAAGAGGCGCTTCATTATTTTGACACAGTGTATTAAAGATGTTTTAACTGATGCGATTAATAATGGCGGCACAACCCTTAATGACTTTTCAAATGTTGATGGCAATCCTGGGTATTTTTCACAAATACTAAATGTATACGACAGGGGCAACATGCCATGCATCAGGTGCAGTGGTAAAATTAAGAGAATCATTCAAAATCAACGAGCAACCTACTACTGCCCTAAATGTCAACACTAGACAATCCAAAAAATCTATTTAAGAGCAACTGCTCCACAAACTCTGAACCATATGCTCTTCAGAATCTTGGTGATATGATGGAACCAGAATTTAGTGAAAATTGTATTATCATCATTGATCCATCAATGCCAATTCATCATAAAGCGTATGTAATCATTGAGCTTAATGATGAGCTCTATTTTCGACAATACTTTGAAGAGAATGGACGGAAATTGTTAAGGTGTCTAAATTCTTCATACGCTGAAATTGAGCTTAATATCGACTTTGAGGTTCGCGGATGCATTATTCAGCAAAAACAAAGAAAACTAAAGTCACTTCATTACTATCTACCGAATAAATTTACTGGAGAAATTGAATTTTGCACAACCGGAAAAGAGAAAAAAAAATTAATCTAGCCCTATGTCATCCAAATAAGATGTGCCATCCTGCCTGAGTTAATTCCATCTCTTCGGTACGAATAAAAATTATTTGACTCCTGAAAAGTACATCTATCACCACCAGAAATTGAATTTATTTGAAAGCCCTCAAGAATCACTCTAGCTGCATCATACAAATCAAGATAATTTTTATTTTTATTTCTTGTAAAGGAGCGTTCAAAGTTAATATTTTTCGATAAATAAAGACTCTTAACCTCATCACCAACCTCAAAGCATTTTTTTGAGATTGCTGGCCCAAGATGAACTACCAAATTATCTCCATCCGAACTAAAAGATTTAATAAGATTTTCGATAATTCCAGAAACTAACCCTCTCCAACCGGCATGAGCAATACCAACCATTGTCCCATCTTTATTACTTACGAAAATAGGCAAGCAGTCAGCTGTCAGAACTGCACAAACAATTCCCACTTTCGACGTATAACTCGCATCAGCATCCACGAGTTTTTTTATTAATGCTGCATCAATACAAGTTGATGAATGAGTTTGATTTATCCAAACTGGGTCTGATGGTAAATCAAATTGAACTTTTAGAGTTTTTCGATTTTCTATTACATTAACTCGACTGTCATTTACATGGAGAGCTAAATTAAAATTATCGAAGTTTCCAGAGCTCTTTCCTCCATGAATATATCTTTTGGATGAAAGAATTTTTACATTATTAGGAAAATGATTCATTAATCAAAACTATTTAGCACATCTAAGAGCGAAGACATATCCTTAGGAAGCTCAATTTTCCATGACATTTCATTCCCCGTAGTAGGATGCTTCAAGGTTAATTTTTTTGAATGGAGTGCTTGTCTTTGAAAGGCCTGAAGAGCTTCTTTTATTTCTTCTCTGGCTTTCTTAGGAAATCTGAGTCTACCGCCATATAATGGATCCCCAACCAGTGGATAGCCAATGTGAGAGAGATGAACACGAATTTGATGTGTTCGTCCAGTTTCGAGAATAGCCTTTATATGCGTATGATTAGCATATCTATCAATGACTCTGTAGTGAGTAACTGCATCTTTTCCATTGACTCTGACCGCTTGTTTAATTCTATCTTTAGAATCTCTTCCTATTGGATCATTAACTGTTCCTCCTGAAATCATATTTCCATAAACAATGGCAGAATACTCCCTTTCAACAGAATGCGTTTGAAACTGCTCAACAAGATATTTTTGTGACTTTTGGTTTTTAGCCACCACCATTAAGCCTGAGGTATTTTTATCTAGCCTATGAACTATTCCTGCTCTATCCAATACAGATAAACCAGCATTGTAATGAAGAAGTGCATTTGCAAGCGTTCCCTCCCAATTTCCTGGACCGGGGTGAGTAACAAGCCCAGAAGGCTTATTTATTATTAAAATATCCACATCCTCATAAATAATGTCTAACCGTATATTTTCTGCAGTCCATTCATTATTAACTTTAATATTAATATTAAAGTTAATAATCTCGCCACCATTGGCTTTATCCTTTGGTTTGAATTTCTTACCATTTAATAAAGCATCTCCAGCTTTAATGGAAGAAGTAATTTTTGAACGAGAAAAGTTTGGCAGCATTTCTGACATCGCAGAATCTATTCTTTGGCCGTTAAATCTCTTTGGAAGAATGACTTTAATTATGTCCTCACTCATGAGTAATAGCTTTTTTAATAATTAAAATTTTTGTAAAAAGATAAGGCAATTAAAACTAATGTCAATCAATCAACTTTTGTAAATATTGGCCATATTGATTACTCTTCATTTCCTTAGCAATTGACATCAACTGTTTTTTACTAATATATCCTCTATCAAAAGCAATCTCCTCTATGCATGCAACTTTGAGCCCCTGTCTTTTTTCAATAGTTTCAATAAAAGTTGACGCTCCGAGTAATTCATCATGCTCTCCAGTATCGAGCCAAGCATAGCCTCTTCCAAAAACTTGCACCTTTAAGCAACTATCTTTTAAGTAAATTTTATTAATATCAGTTATTTCAAGCTCACCTCTATCTGAAGGCTTTAATTTAATGGCATGATTAATTACATCATTAGGATAAAAATAAAGTCCTGTTACTGCATAACTACTTTTCGGACTAGTTGGCTTTTCTTCAAGACTTAAAACTTTACCAACAGAGTCGAATTCGACAACGCCGTATCTTGAAGGGTGTTTCACGTGATATCCAAAAATAGTTGCATAATTATGATTTAAAACATTAGAAATTGCCTCTTCTAAATAATCAGTAATGCCTTGTCCATAAAATATATTATCTCCCAGTACCAATGCTACTGGATCAGAACCAATGAAATCCTTTCCTAAAATAAATGATTGAGCTATTCCATCAGGAGATGGTTGAACCATATATTCAATTCTAATTCCGATTGAAGACCCATCTCCAAGAAGATTTTCAAATCTAGGAACGTCCTCAATTTTAGAAATTATTAATATTTCTCTAATTCCAGCTAACATTAAAACTGAAAGTGGATAGTAAATCATCGGCTTATCATAGACCGGCAAAAGTTGCTTTGAAACACCTTTCGTTATTGGATAAAGCCTTGTCCCAGAACCACCTGCCAAAATAATTCCTTTCATTTTTTATTGACTCCTATCCTCTCAAGCTTGTAGTTTCCATTTTGAATATTCTTTGACCATGACAAATTTTCTAAATACCATTGAACTGTTTTAAGAATTCCAGATTCAAAGTTTTCTTTCGGGCTCCAACCTATATTTTTTTTAATTTTGTTTGAATCTATTGCATATCTTACATCATGGCCCGGTCGATCTTCTACATATGTTATTAACTCACTAAAAGAATTAATGCCATTTAATTTTTGGGGAGCCAATTGATCTAGAATGCTGCATATCATTTTTGCAACTTCGATATTTTGGACCTCATTATTGCCTCCAATATTATAAGTCTCTCCAACAGCCCCCTTGAATGCAACATCCATTAGGGCAATAATATGATCCTCAACATAAAGCCAGTCTCTAATTTGGGTACCATCTCCATAAATAGGTATTTTTTTTCCATTAATTGCATTAAGAATAACATGAGGTATAAGCTTCTCAGGGAATTGAAAAGGACCATAGTTATTAGAACAATTGGTAATTAATATGGGCAGACCATATGAGCGATACCAGGCTCTAACTAAATGATCAGAGCTAGCTTTCGAAGCAGAATATGGGGAACTAGGATCATAGCGTGTCTCTTCTGTGAAAAAATCAGATGAGCTGTTTAAATCTCCATAAACTTCATCAGTCGAAACATGCAGAAATCGAAATTTATCTTTTTTATAATGATCAAGTTTTTGAAAGTAATTTCTGGAGCATTCTAAGAGATTAAATGTACCAACAACATTGGTATTAATGAATTCCAATGGACCATCAATTGATCTATCTACATGTGATTCAGCGGCTAAGTGGATTACTATATCTGGATGACTTTCTTTGAATACTCTCTCTAATTCAGCTGAATCACAAATATCAACTTGCTCAAAAATATAATTCTTGTTATTTGATATTGACCTTAAAGACTCTATATTTCCTGAGTAGGTCAACTTATCAATATTTACAACCTTATAATTTGTTTTAGCAATAATATATCTTATTAAAGCAGAACCAATAAAACCTGCACCTCCAGTTACTATAATTGTCTGTTTATATTTCATTACTGCATAATAGAATTCTTAATATCTTTCTCTAAATTACCAACCAGACTTTATAACTGAACATACCCTTCTTACATCATTTTCATTCATCATTGTGTGCAAAGGAAGAACAAGATATTTATCTTCTATTTGATCCATATTTGGAAACTCTTTCCCATTAGTAAAATCATTAAAAATTGAATATCTATCGTTGCGAAAATGCACTTGATTACTTTCAATTTTATTTTCTCTTAATTTTTCTTGAAGACTATATCTATCTTCGACAATAACAGTAAATAGCCAGGCTGCATGCTCTCGATCATCAAAATCATTTCCTACTATTTTTACTCTATCAAAACCAGTTAATTCTTCACAATACACTCTAAATAGTTTTTTCCTTAAACTAGACACCTCATCAAACTCGTGGAGTGATGCGATACCCATTGATGCAGCAATGTCTGTCATTTGATATTTATATCCAATTTCAGTAATGTCATTTTCCCAAATACCGGCTTGTTTAGCCTTCCTATCAATGCCAAACCAACGGACACGTTCAGCTTTATCAACTAGTTCTTTATTTTTAACAATCAACATTCCACCATCTCCAGTAGTTATATGCTTAATAGCTTGGAATGAAAACATTGTAAAATCAGAGATACTTCCTATTGACATGCCCTTATATTTTGCTCCAACTGCATGAGCTGCATCCTCAATAACAGGTATATTCCATTCATCGGCGATAGCTTGTAACTCATCCATATCGCATGGCAAACCGCCGTAATGAACGCAAACTATTGCTTTAACATTTTTATTCATCAGTTGCTGTACATGATTAACATCTAAATTCATTGTATTTGGATTAATGTCAGAAAAAAGTATCTTTACACCCATGTATAAGAAAGGTATGTTGGTTGCTGTGCAAGTGAATACGGGAGCGATAACCTCATCCCCAGGCTTTAAGCCAGCAAGAATATATGATAGATGCAATGCATCAGTTCCTGACCCCACGGCAATAGCAGGAAATTTTGATGCAAACTTCTTACTAAAACCCTCTTCAAATAATTTAACTTTTGGGCCTTGGCCAATCCAGCGAGTATCCAAAACCTCCATTACAGCTGATTTTGCTGATTTTGGAACATGTGGGTAAAACATAACGATATTGTCAGATTCATCCTTCATGAGTGACATATCTTTTACAGGTTTTTTCATTATTTATATTCCTTGTTTTTTCTAAAATTAATTGTATTATCCATTTATCTCCTCTACATATATATGATCTGCCTCTAGCTTATCATGATATCTCTTAAACATAATTTTATATGCCGACTCAAGGTTTTTTGTAAATCTAGGCGTATCAAATAAAGGGGCACTTGGTAAATTATCAGCTAATTTTTCTTTAATAATTCTAAATTTTTTTGGATTGTTTGCGAGTTCAATTGCAAGAGATTCATACTCTTCTTGACTTGATGTTATCATTTCAGGCAAATTTACAGCATGAACGATATTTGCAGCCTCTCTGCTATTAAATGAATTTCCATTTATTGTCAAAAGCGGCAATCCCATTCTAAGCGCATCACTAGCAGTTGTTCCCGCATTATAGGGGAAAGTGTCTAGAAAGAGGTCAGCTGATCTATATCGATCTAAATACTCAGCTCTTGATAATCTTTCTCCAAAGATAAGCCTCTTAGGATCTATATTTCTTAGCTTGATTTCTTTTATTAAGTTTTTTTGTGCGTGCTTATTAGAAACATAAATCATCATAACACTTTGTTCTACTCCATTAAGTATTCGAGCCCAGCTATCAAAAGCTTCAGGTGTAATCTTAAAGGTGTTATTAAAACAACAAAACACAAAACTATCTTCAGGCAAACCTAAATCCTTCCTAGAAAAAATAGCTTTTGGTAACGACTCTTTTGAGTCATTAACTTGATAAGTAGGCAGATAAACAATTTTTTCAGAAAAATACTTTTGGTTTTTCTTCGGAATCATTCCTTCAGCCGCTATTAAATAGTCATAATAGTCCGCTCCCATTGTCCCAAGCCATCCAATATAGCTAGTTTGGATTGGTGCAGCCAACATAGCAAAAACTTCAGTTTTAGAGCTGTGGGTTGCTCCACTTAAATCTACTGCAATGTCTATTTCAAGTGATCTAGAGAGAGTTGCGATTTCCTTATGAGACATCTCACGCACATCATGAAAGTGATCCACACCAGCTTTGATTCGAAGATTCATTTCATCTTTAGTATCTGGACCATAGGAGAAAGCATGAACTTCAAATTGATTCCTATCATGAGTTTCATAAAGTTCAGCTGTCAAATAAGATACTGGGTGCTCTCTAAAGTCAGCAGAAAAATAGCCTATTTTAATTTTATTATGTTTTGGGTGATTTTTGATTTGAGGAAGTAGGTTGCTTCTTGGATTTCTATCTTTAAAATAAATCTTACTAACTTTTCCTTGAATTTCTGGGTCATCAATTAAAGCCATAAAAGAGAATGCATCAATCCTTTTTTGACCATCATTTATTTGAGCCTGCAATTCATTCAAATTATTCGAATATTCATTCCAGATACAAAGATGCATCTTGGTATGAATAATAGTACCTAAAAGGTAATCAGCATCAGGTTTAATTGCAAAGGCATGCTCATAGTTTGCCAAAGCATCCTGCAAATTATCCATTTCGGTAAGTAAATGTCCATAATTACAGAGAGCGTCCGAATAATTTGGTTCTAATGCAATACTTTTTTGAAAGCATTTAGATGCTGCATCATGAATATGAAGATTCTTATAAGCTACTCCTAAATTATTATAAGTGAGCGCAAAACTTGGATTGATTTTAAGGGCTTTTTGATAGTATTTTATTGCCTCCTCAATTTGACCTAAATTCATTAAGACAAGGCCTAAGTTATTAATTGCCTCTATAAAATTTTTATTAGCTTTAATTGCACTTTTGTAGCTTTCTATTGCACTTTCTAACTGGCCTAACTCCATAAATAAAATACCTAGATTATTATGTGCCTCGTCATATTTTGAATTGATATTTATTGCTATTTTATGATTTTGAACTGCCTTATCTAATTGACCTAATTCCTTATATAAGATGCCCAAATTATTAAAAGCCTCAGCATAATCAGGCTTAATATCAATTGCATTTTGATAGGACTGAATGGAAGAATCAAAGTCTTTTAGTTCTTTATATAAAGTTCCAAGATTATTAAAAGCTTCTGGATAATTTGGTTTTATCTCTATAGCTTTTTTATAATTTACCGATGCGTTATCTAGTTGCTTCAATTCTTGAAGAGTTATTCCAAGATTGTAGTACCCTTCAACAAAACCAGTATCAATTGAAATAGCCTTCTCGTAGCTTAAGACTGCCTCATCATACCTCTCAAGCTCTCTAAAAATATTTCCGAGATTATTATGCATTCCAGTAAAGTTTGGTCGATACTCTATAACTCTCTTATAGCATTTAATTGTATCTTCCAATTTTCCAACTTCATAAAAAGAATCCCCAAGGCTATAATATGCCTCGATGTAATCAGGTTTTAAAGCAACTGCCTTTTCATAGGATTCTATAGCTTTATCCAATTGGCCAATTTCTTTTAAAACATTGCCAAGATTATTATGTGCTTCAGCATAGTCAGGCTCTATGAATAGTGCATTTTGATAAGATTGGATAGAGGCATCAAATTCATTAATTTCATGAAGTGCGCCTGCAAGATTGTAGTGGGCTTTTGCATATTCTGGATTGAGCTCTATTGCTTTTTCGTAATTCTCTATAGCAAGATTTATTTGATTTAATCCAGCATAACAAGCGCCTCGGATATTAAATAGAAGAGCATCATTTGGATTGTATTCAATCAATTCTTCAATAGCATTCAAAGCATCTTCAAACTTATCTGATGAAAAAAGAGCTATTATTGAATCAATGTTATTAATAGACATTTTTGTATTTTTTGAACTATTCAAAATAAACTGAGTTTATACTCTGCATTTTAAACACTTCAAAATTTCATGAGATTTGATTTTGTGCCCTTTTTCAATCCAGGTGAAAATATACCTTGGAATAGAGTAGTCAACATGATGCGCGAGCAAACAAAGCTTGCTGAAGATGCTAACTTTACTACTGTATGGCTAACCGAACATCATTTTGCTCACAATGGTTACCTAAACGCGCCACCTAACCCGATCATGATGTCTCTTGATTTGGCGTCACACTCAAAAAAAATTCGTGTTGGACAGGCCCCTATTGTTTTGCCCGACTGGCATCCATTAAGAGTTGCCGAGGATATTGCACTTCTTGACAATATGACCGAAGGTAGAGTTGATTTCGGTGTAGCGAAAGGCATTAATGAGAGAGTTACACTTCAATTCAATAAAGAAGCTGATCGCCGTGATAATGAAAAAAGCTATAAACTTTTCATGGAGTCTCTAGAAGTTATATTAAAGGCGTGGACCGAAGATCCTTTTACTCATAAGGGTGAATTTTATGAGTTTCCAGTTCCTGGATGGAAAGAAACCAATAGATATTTGATGCCACTTGAAAAAGAGTATCACTCTTCGGATGGAGAATATACTGGTATGTACATTCATCCTCGGCCTTATCAAAATCCACACCCTCCAGTATGGCTAATGTCAAACTCACCTCATACCTATAAACTAGCAGCCGAGAGAGGTTTTAAGGTGATAGGTATGTCAAGTCCTCCGGGAAAACTTATAAACTGCTGGGATGCATATGCTGATGCAGAATCACTCGATGGAACTATCCATCATAGAGGTGATGGTGTAGGTGTATGTGCAGTCATCTATGTCGCTGAAACAATGGAAAAGGCAGACAAAGATGTTAGGCATGCGATTAATGGCTACTATGAGTATCTAAGCGGATCTAGACCAGAAGGAAGTTGGACTCGCAAAGCGTACCTCGATCATGATGCAAATCCAACTGATGAAGACCTTAATGGTGAGTGGTTTGATTTTCTAATGAAATATGAACTTATCTGGGTTGGAGATGCTGATTATGTTGCAGAGAAAATTCAAAAATATAATGAGTTAATTGGTCTTAAACATATCATGTTACTTCAACAGTTCCCTGGATTTGACTTTCAAAATATTCTCAAAAGCATGACTTTATTTTCTGAACGGGTTATGCCTAGATTTAACCCTGATGGTACATAGAAATTAGGAGAGCAATTAATGTTAGAAGTTTGGGGAAGAAAAAATGCAAATCAAGTCATTCAAGTTCTATGGACACTCTCAGAACTTGGAGTTGAATACAAAAGACACTCAATCGGAACTAATGCTGGAGATCTTGAGACAGAAGATTATAAATTACTTAATCCGAATTCCAAAATACCAACCATTAGGGATAATGGCTTTGTGATGTGGGAGTCTCATGCTGTGATTCGCTATCTAGCCAGGCAGTATGGACTCGGTAGCCTGTATCCTGATGACCCTCAAAAAGCTGCCATTTCAGACCAATGGATGACCTGGTCAACTGATAGCTTTATGGGCACATTTTTTCCTGTCTTCTGGCAACTCGTAAGAACTGAGAAGAAGGATAGAGATTATACAAAAATAGCTGAAATGGCAAAGCAGAGCTCAGATATTCTCAAGGTGCTTGATGAGCACTTAGTTAATAATCACTACGTTGCTGGAGCTATTTTCACTTTTGGAGATATTCCGCTCGGGGTCTTAATTCATAAGTACTTTGTTCTTGATATTGAGAGGCCTTCCTTGCCTGGAATTGAGGCTTGGTATCAAAGACTATCAGAGCGTCCTGCTTTTAAAGAACATGCGATGCAGCCTTTTGGTAACTCTCCATCTGAATTTTTTGCTCTGCAAACCAAAGGTGAAGAAGACGAATAATAGGTAATTTTATGTCAATATTTAATTCAAAAACTACAACTCAACAAGCAGGTATAACACCCGTTCTTCTTGATGAGATTACAGATGCATACAATCGAAATGATACTGACGCTTTGATGTCATTCTTTGCAGAGGATGCTGTCTTTGACCATGCTGCAGGATCAGATATTAATGGTACTCGTTTTGCTGGCCTTAATAAAATAAGAGGTATTTTCCAGGGTCTTTTTGATAACGTTGAAAGTGTCCACTGGGAGCCGATAGATACAAGAGTATCTGGTGATAAGGCATACTGCGAGTTTCATCGTGTTGCTAAACTAAAATCAGGTGAGATCCAAGACTTTTTAAGTGTGGATATTCTCACTTTTAGAGAGGGTTTAATCATCCACAAAGATACTTTTTATAAGAATCGAACAAGCTAACTAAAAAGGCATTAATATGGAAAGAACAATACCAATTGATCCAACACTTGAAAAAGGCTACAACGTAAGATTACTGGTAGATGACTTTGATGCACTTATTGAAAAGTGGTCTAAATGGAGTGAAGATTTTAGAGCCAATGTCGACTACTCTCTTAACTGTCAATACAGTAGTGGAGAAAAGGACAAACTTGATATTTTTAGATGTGGCAAGCCGAACGCACCCTTATTTATTTTTATTCATGGTGGCTACTGGCAAAGAGGAGACAAGTCAGTCTATAGTTTTGTAGCAGAATCTTTTGTAAGTTCAGGAATTGATGTTGCGCTGATTGGATATCAACTCTGTCCTGGCACCAGTATGACAAATATTGTTGATAAAATTCGAGAAGCGATTGTATGGATCTGGAATAACGCATCTGATTACTCTATCTCAAGACACAGAATTAATGTCTCTGGACATTCAGCGGGTGGACATATTACCGGAATGGTTCTTGCAACCGACTGGTCAACTATTTCAAATAATCTTCCAAAAGATATTGTTAAAACAGGTATTCCAATAAGTGGACTTTACCAGCTTGATCCTATTAGAGAAACAACTATAGCTGATGCTCTAGGACTTAATGATGAGGAGAGTCTGGCATTAAGTCCTCATTTCTACCAGCCTCAAACTGAGGCTCCAATTTTAGTTACTTTGGGTGGTGGCGAAACACCAGAGTTCCATTGGCAGACAAATAAGTTTCTTAAGAGATGGAAAAACTTTAAAGCGCCACTTGATTATTTTGCTGAACCAGACGTTGACCACTTTGGTGTTGTTGAGAGGCTTGCTAATTCGGAATCTCAAATCTTTATCAAAGTTAAAAATTTCATCATATAGATTATAATTTTTTGAAGATGAAAAATGATAATCTTCAAAAGTTAGATAGGAATAATCTTACTTCAATTGTAAATGACATAAATAATGGACAGAGTAAGAAGGCATTGATTGCTTTAGATGAACTCATCAATAGATTTCCTGATGAAGCTCTTCTTTTTAACCTCAGGGGGGCATGCTATGAGGCAATTCATAAATTTGATCAATCCATAGAAAGCTTCAGTAAGGCTGTAGAAATTCACCCTCATTATGCAGAGGCATTTTATAACTTAGGCGTAGTTCAGAAAAAAGCTGGGAGGCCTGATGATGCAATCAATAGTTATCAAAGGGCAATAGGTATAAATTCTCATAATGCTAATGCACATAATAATTTAGGTAATTTATTGACTCAAAAGGGTCACATTAAAGAATCCATTGAACATTTAAATTTAGCATTAAAACTCAATCCAAAATTCGCCGAAGCACACAATAACCTTGGGCTTGCCAATATGGAGCTCAATAAGTTGAGTGAATGCATCAATAATTTTTTGCTTGCAATTGAATGCAATCCTCAATATGAAGGTGCATATATCAATCTTGGCCGAGTATATCTTGAATTAGATGAATTTGACCATGAGGTAAATTGCTACAAAAAGTTTCTAAAAAATAAACCTAATTCGTCCAAAATTTTAGTCCAACTTGGAAGAGCCTATAGAAATAAAGGAAAAAATAAGTTGGCAATAGATTGCTTTGAATCATCATTGGATTTCAATCCAGAATCATTCTCAGCTTATTTTGAGCTAGCAAATGAGCCTGAATATAAATTAAACAATAAGCAAATAGCGATAATGGAGTCTTTTGCTGAAAATGATGCATTAAATGAAGATGATAAAATTAAATTGAATTATTCTTTGGCATTGATTTACGAGAAAAATGAAAATTCAGATAAATTATTTACTTCATTGTATCGAGCTAATAGTATGCGCAAGAAATTATTAAATTATTCCCTCGATGATGATGAAAAAAGGCTCAAAAATGTTAGGGATTTTTATCAAAGATCTTTAAATGCTAAAAAGATAAAATTAGATGAGAAATCAAAACCTAAAAATCCAATATTTATTGTTGGAATGCCTCGTTCAGGCTCTTCACTCATTGAACAAATTCTTTCAAGTCACCACAGTGTTCATGGCGGGGGTGAGTTACAAATCTTTCGAAAGATATTAAATCCATTAATAAATACTTTTTTAATTGACAAAGAAAGTTTTCAAGAAACAATTGAAGATATGAATTGCTACGAATTAATTAGAAACCAGTATTTAGAATCAATTGATAGATTGAATTTTAAAGAAGCGTTTTTTACTGATAAAGCATTACTTAATTTTCAATATATTGGTTTAATTTTAAGAGCACTTCCAGAATCAAAAATAATTCATATTAAGAGAGATGCAAGAGCTATCTGTTGGTCAAACTTCAAAACAAATTTTCCACAAAGAGGTATAGCTTTTTCAAATGATCTTAATGATCTAGTTGGTTTTTATAAACTGTATGAGGAGCAAATGCGATTTTGGCATTCATTATTTCCAAATAAAATCTATGATCTCCAATATGAAAATTTAACCAAAAATCAGGTCACAGAAACTAAAAAATTATTGGACCACTGCAGTTTGAGTTGGGATGAAAACTGTTTACATTTTTATAATCATAATCGCTCAGTTAAAACAGCTAGTAAAGATCAGGTAAGAAAAAAAATGTATTCAGGCAGCTCTGAAGCTTGGAAAAAGTACTCAAAGAATCTTCAACCTCTCATTCAAGAATTAAAAGGCCTTTAGAAAACCTACTTAAAAAATCAAATCATTGAGTTTAAACTTTTAGAAGTTTAGCCATTGTTGCACCCATATCTGAAGGCGTTGGGGAGACCATCACACCAGCATCCTCTAACATTTCAACCTTTTCAGCCGCGCTCTCCCCACTAGAGCTAACAATTGCTCCAGCATGACCCATTAATCTTCCAGGGGGTGCTGTCAAACCAGCGATATAAGCAGCCATTGGTTTCGTCATATTTTTTTGAAAATACTCTGCAGCCTCAGCCTCTTGAGGACCACCAATCTCACCGATAATCAATACAGCTTCAGTTTCATCATCCTGCTCAAAATGTTTTAATATTTCAACAAAAGAGCTGCCATTTATTGGATCACCTCCAATACCTACACCGGTACTAATTCCAATACCCAGCTCCTTCATTTGAGAAGCGGCTTCATAACCTAAAGTACCCGAACGTCCAATCAGTCCAACGGTGCCTTGTTTGTAAATATGGCCTGGCATAATACCCAACATAGCTTTACCTGGACTAATTGTTCCAGCACAGTTTGGGCCTGTTAAAATCATGCGATCCTCAGGTTTAGCACGTGCAAAAAGATATCTTTTGACTCGAATCATGTCATGTGTCGGTATTCCATCAGTAATGCTGACACAATATTTAATGCCGCCTTCAGCAGCCTCCATAATTCCATCTGCAGCATATGCAGGGGGTACAAAGATAATGCTAGCTTCTGCGCCTGTGGCTTCCACAGCATCTTTAACTGTATTGAACACTGGCCTTCCTAGATGTGAAGTGCCTCCCTTACCAGGGGTTACTCCTGCAACCACATTAGTACCGTAATCAATCATCTCTTGAGCATGAAATGAACCCATGCGCCCCGTTAGACCTTGAACTAAAACTGGGGTCTTTTCATTAATAAATATACTCATAATAAGCCCTCATTTTCCAGTTGATTTTTTCCATTCAGCTACAACCGTGTAGGCTGCATCTGACAATGTTTCAGCAGTAATAACTTTTTTGCCACTATCTCTTAGTATTTTTTGTCCTTTTTCAACATTGGTACCTGATAAGCGAACCACTAAAGGGACATCAATATCGCGTTTGTTTAATAGATCTACAATGCCCTGAGCAACCCAATCACAACGATTAATACCAGCAAAGATATTAACTAAAATAGCCTCGACATTCTCATCTGATAAGACAAGCTCAATAGATGTGGCAACCCTTTGGGCAGATGCACCGCCGCCAATATCTAAGAAGTTTGCTGGCTCCCCTCCGGCGTGTTGGATCATATCCATTGTTGCCATCGCAAGACCTGCGCCATTAATAAGGCACCCAATATTACCTTCCAATCCAATATAGTTTAGGTCATGCTCAGCAGCATTGATTTCTCGAATATCTTGCTGCGTTTTATCCTGAAATTCAAAGATTTCTGGTCGTCGGTATAGTGCATTTGCATCAAATGACATCTTCGCATCAAGAGCCAGAACTTTATTTCCAGATGTCAACACTAATGGGTTAATTTCCAATAAATTAGCATCAGTATCTCTAAACGCTCGATAACATTTCATCACTGCTCTACTGGCAGAGCCGATTGCCTCATTAGGTAAGCCCAGAGTAAAAACCAGTTGTCGCGCCTGGAATGGCTGCATTCCAACTGAAGGATCAATTCTAATTTTGTTAATTTTTTCTGGCATCTCCTCAGCAACTTGCTCTATATCCATTCCGCCTTCAGTAGAAACAACCAAAGTCACTTTTTGAGTTGCCCTATCCAAAACGATACTAAAGTAGAGCTCTTTTATAATGTCGGTTGCCTCCTCGACATAGATACTTGAAACCATTTTGCCTTCAGGACCTGTCTGATTTGTGACTAGGTTATTACCAAGAAACTTGTCACAAAACTGAGAAATTTCTTTAGGTGATTCACATAATTTAACCCCACCTGCCTTTCCGCGAGCGCCAGAATGGACCTGAGCCTTTACAATCCACTTGTCTCCACCTAATTCATTAGCTTGATAAATTGCTCCAGTTGAAGAGTGCGCTACCCCGCCTCGTGGAACAGGAACCCCATATTGTGCCAATATTTTTTTGGCTTGATATTCATGAATGTTCATATTAACCTTTTAGTTTTGAAGTAATTGCATTATCTGTATTTACAATATTCTCAGCCATCTTTGCAGAGGCAGCATCAATCATTCTTCCGTTGAGCTGTGCAGCGCCCCTGCCCTCTCTAGCTGCCTCATCAAGAGCTATAAGAATTTGTTTTGCATGAGATACTTCAGATTCTGGTGGGGTATAGACCTCATTGGCAAGATCAATCTGTGAAGGATGAATTGCCCACTTCCCCTCAAATCCAAGAGC
>Ga0233399_1000137_pt1 | contig 32311 bp, 57 predicted proteins | sample 43DmetaG_FD_182698 | JGI IMG/M metagenome (GOLD analysis project Ga0233399, IMG submission 182698) | Seawater microbial communities from Monterey Bay, California, United States - 43D | ecosystem: Environmental > Aquatic > Marine > Coastal | place: USA: California | collected 2016-11-08 | reverse complement strand
CAATGGTCTGATTACTCATTTGGAGCATCATTGGGAACTAAAATAGGAAAAAATTTAGGTATATTTATACAAGGAGAATATTCCAAAATGTGGGATAGTAAATTATATCAAACAACATTCGGTATTAACTACTCTTTTAAATAATATAAAATGGCAAAACAAATAGGTGAGGAAACTAAAATTACATTAGACCTCAAAACAATAGGTATAGTTTTATTTGGTTTAGCTACTGTTATAGGAATGTGGTTCTCTCTTCAAGCAGATATAGAAGAAGCAAAAGAACTACCAGAACCTGAAATTCAGAGAATAGAATTTCAAATGAAAGATGAAGCTATTAGAGACGCTATTATAAACACTCAGGATGATGTAGAAGAAATTAAGAAGCAGCTTAATAAAATTGATGAGAGGCTTTTCGACTTACAAAAAAGAAACTAATATGAAAAAGTTTATAGTTTTAATACTAATATTATTTTCAAGCTTAATTTATGGTCAACAGATTTTAAATGATGATAATTTTGAACAAGCAGTAGAAGGAAGATCGGCTTTTCAAGATGATAATATTTCGATAGTCGTCGTAGAATTTTGGGCATCCTTTAATGATGATAATTCTTTTGAACATTGGGATAAAATAGAAGGAGTTAAATATTATAGATGTGATATCGCTAAAGCACCAAAAGCTAAAAAGAAACATAAGGTTAGAACAATACCTCACATTATTATATTTAAAGATGGCTTTGACGAGGTACACTTTAAAGCAGGTTTAGACTTTACAATATCAGAATCACTAGAAGACATTCAAAAAGAGATTGATGAACTAAAAAAAGAAAGTAAATTTTAATTATGAAAAAATTGTTATTACTATTATTGTTAGTGCCTACCTTATCCTTTAGCCAATTACAAATTGGTAATTGGGCTGTTGAAGAAGATAAAATGCTTCATTATATTGGAGGAGTTGCTATAACTAGTATTGCCCACGATTTAATATTTGAAGAAACACAAAATAAGGATAAGGCTGTTATGTATTCAATGGCTACTACTTTAGCTTTATCTGCTTTTAAAGAAATATTTATAGATAAAAAAGGTGATGGGAATGACATAGCTGCCGGAATGTATGGAGCTTTAACAATAGGGGTAGTTATTTCTATAGACGATATTTTTAAAAAGAAAAAAAGAAAAAAATTAGCCCGAAGAAATTCAAAATACTAAAACACATGGCCAACCCAGTAGCTTGTATGATTGCAATAAATGATGTTAAATCATCAGTTCAAGGAAACGATCCAAGAACTTGGATGAAAGCCTGTGCAATAGAAACCTTATTAAAAGGTAAAAGTGGTAAGCATTTTAAAAATTGCTTGATAGGTAAAATGGAATCTACTGCTCAACACATCGAAGACCCAGCAGGATACGCTGAAGAATTATATAGTAAAATAAAAAATAAATGTAGTTAATATAAACTAAAATACAAAATTATGAGTTGTTACACAAGAGAAGAGATTAAATGCGCCGTAGAATCAAAAGGCCATAAATGGTTTGAGAAAGGAAATTACAATTTAAATATAGTTGGAGTTAGAAACTCCTCTACTGGAGATAAAGTTACAAATAAGTTTGATGATTGTATAACAGTATCTTATAATGTAGATGGAGAAGAAAAGTTCCATTGTTTTAAAGCAACCACAGACCCCGGAAAGTATTGGGAAGAAAATATTATGAGAAAAGATGGGGTTGCTATTTTAGTTCCTGGGCAGTATAGAAGTTCTCATAAAATAAGAAAACATCAAGGTAAATATGAAGCTTTATGTCAACAAAAAGATGTTAAAGTATATAGAGATAATAATAAAGATGGAGTATATGATATGTTAGCCGAAAGTATACAAGAAGGTATATTTGGTATTAACATACATAAAGCAGGTTCCAGAATAAATGGGTCAACTCAAATAGATAAATGGTCCGCAGGTTGTCAGGTATTTTCCAAAGAATCAGATTTTAATCAATTAATGGATTTAGCCTACAAAGCTAAAGATTTGTATGGTAATTCATTCACATACACCTTAATTGAATCAAAAGACGTAGTTTAAAATGAAATCAACAACCACCCTATTTATAGCAATAACAAGTATGTCACTAGGATTTATATGTTCCTACTTTATGGAACTCACAATGCAGAATGCAGAACAATATTTAGCCATTACTACTTTAGTATTTGCTGATGGTTTTTTTGGTATAGTTGCTGGAATTAAAAGAGAAGGATTTAAAACTTATAAGGCTATAAAAATATTAAGAACCTTAATTTTTTGGGTTATTATGTTAACTCTAATATTAGTTATTGAGAAGAGCATTCCTGGAGCTGGGTGGTTAAGTGAAACAATGCTTATGCCCTTAGTAATTTTCCAATTAATAAGTACTATAAAAAATGCATCTATGGCTGGTTTTATTAAAGCCAATGTTTTAAACCAGATTCTAGATGGTATTGATAAACATAAGGGCCTTAGAAAATAGGTTGTCTTAATTCAATTTTCTTATTATATTTATCACCATGTATAGATACAACGCTAAATTAGATCGGGTTGTTGACGGAGATACTGTCGATGCCTTAGTAGACTTAGGATTTGATACCTGGAAAAAGGTAAGAGTTCGAATGATGGGTATGAATGCCCCTGAATCCCGTACACGAGATTTAGAAGAAAAAAAATTAGGACTAGCAGCTAAAGCAAGATTAATTGAATTACTAAAAGATGGTAATTTTATTTTACAATCCCATGGGGTTGGAAAGTATGGCAGATGTTTAGGTACTATATTTGTAGAAGATGTAGATATAAATAAAACTTTAATTAATGAAGGACATGCAACAGAATACTTTGGGGGTGCTAGGTAAAATTAAAAAAGGAATGTTTCCATTTCTTATTGCCTTTTCTGCCCTATCCGTAAGTGCATCAGCAGCATTTTACTCAGTTAGTGGTTTAAGTAAACTATTTGCTGGGGCGAGTTTAGAGGTTATTATAATGGCGGGTTCACTAGAATTTGCTAAGTTAGTAACTGCTTCACTTTTATATCAGTATTGGGACACCCTTAATAAAACACTACGAACTTATTTATCTATATCTACAATAGTATTAGTATTAATTACTAGTATGGGTATTTATGGGTTTTTAAGTGCAGCTTATCAAGAAACATATTCTAAATTATCAACTATAGAAAATCAAAAAGGTTTTATCCAAAAGAAAATTAATTTTTACCAAAATGATGTAAACAGATATGATGAAGAAATTGAAAGAATATCTAGCAATATTAGTACTTTATCTAATGCAAAAGCTTCGACCATCCAAGTACGAGACACCTCGGTATCTGGGGGATTTAGACAAACAATCTCTACAACTGAGCTTAGAATGGCGCAGAGTCGTATTAATATTGAGGAGGAGAATCGTAAATTGGCGCAATCAAAGAGATCAATAGCATCAGATAGCCTCCAAAAATTTCAATTACAAGTACTGGATTTAGATAATAATAATGAAGTGGCTGGAGAATTAGGACCATTACAGTATTTATCTAATTTGACCGGTACTTCAATGGATAAAATTATCAACTGGTTATTACTTATTATAATATTTGTATTTGATCCCTTAGCTATATCTCTAGTAGTTGCAGCTAATTTTGCATTTGATAAAGCTTACCCAAAAAAGCAGTATAGAGAAAATCTATATGGGGAAGAAGTAGAAGTTTTATCTCCTCGAGATATTTCTAAAATAGTAAAAGAAAACGAAAACTCCTCCCCACCAAATGAAGACTTAACTAAAGCCGCTATGGAATTTGAAGTTAAAGATGCTGAGGAAATGCAAACCCAAGAAGAATTTCTAGAAAATTTAAATAAACTTGAAAAGATAAAAGATTGGGAAGCAGCAGAACGAAGAATGGAAATCATAGGTCAAAATGGTAATAATGGGGAACATTATGAAGATATACCTAAAGAACTTAGTTGGTTAGACTTGGATGGTGATGGTTTTATTTCCCAAGTAGAACTTAAAGATGCTTATAAAAATATTTCTAAATTAGAAAAAATATTAAAGTCTGATATATCTAAAGATAAACAAAAATATATCTTAAATCTTATTAATGAGATCAAAAAAAGAATAAAATCGGACGATACTAAAACTTATTAAAAGTAATGCACGGGAGACTTGGCTACCCGGGAGAGGGTTCGTATATTCACCATGTTGAGCAATTAGGCACAACATTAAAATCAAGGTTATGAGTAAAATTTCAATTAAAAATCAGGAAGATAGAAATGATGTGATGGTGTGGGTTTCAGACCTATTCAAAGATGTTAATGGGTTTAGACCTAGAGGGTATAAATTTAATGAATGGTCTAACCAGGAATTAGAGGATTTCGTTAATGATCTTATTGAGATTTCTGAAAAGCAAGCAGCTGAAGAAAGAGCTTGGGAAAATAAAGCCATTAATGATGTAATATCAGTAGGTGCTGATGATAAAGAAACAGCATTAAGGTGGTTAGATCAAGCTGATGCTTATTTCATGTATGGTGATGATGAGTTTTATACCGATGATATTGAAAAATATGGTTGGGTTGCTAAACATTTTGAAAAAACAGCAGCATAAAAATTAGGCTCCCCAAATGGGGAGTCGTATATTTAAGTATATTAATAAAAACAAATAAAGGTCATGAAAGAATTTATTAAATCTATTAAGGAAAACCCCAGAGAATTTGTAGAAACCATAGTGTTAATGAGTACACTATCAGTATTATTTTATGTTTCAATGTGGATTTTTTATTAATGAATAGTCCTTATAGCCCCGTAACATCGAGAGAGCAATTAGAAAAGAAATTCTCTAAGCTACGTAAACTAACATATAATGCCTTTAGGTGGTGGCGAATGTATGATAACCCCAATAAACCTTTGTGTAATAGATCACCATTTCGTGATCGTATATTAAATGGTGATTTTGATTATTCACATTACAAATACCAAGCAGATTGGTGTGAGCATGAAATGAATGATATTGCTAAGGAATGTGGGGATGATATAGGTAAATTTGTTGAAAAGACCTCACTATTACGTTCTCGTAGAAAACGTTTGCTTGAAGATTTTGAAAAAGATGAAAATGGTAAATTAGAAATGTTAATAAAAGCATTTACTGTTCATTTTAGATGTAATGAAGAACAAGTTTATGAAGAAATTTCAAAATGTAGTGGTTCCCTGATGGATCTTTACTATATTATAGAAGAGAAATATAAAATAGTTCATATGCCTTACCCCTTAAAGCGTAGAGGACGACCTAAAAAAGTTATATAAATGAAAGTATCACACGAAGTGCCTAGATGTTTATTAAATGCATCACAAGTTTTTAATGATTATGATTATTGTTTACCTCATCTATTAGATCAAGATGAAGAATATAAACAATATTTTGAAAAGGCTAGGGATGAAGGACGTTATGTTATTATGGATAATTCACTTCATGAATTAGGAGAAGCATATGATTATGATAGATTAAGATATTGGGTTAATGAATTAAAACCTAATGAATTTATAGTACCAGATGTTTGGATGAATTGTTCTCAAACAGCGGCACAAGCTAAGTATTGGAGACAATTTAAATATCCTAAAAACACCAAACTTACAGCTGTAATTCAAGGTGAAAATAAAAACCAAGCGTATCTATGTGCTAACCTATTAGCTGGATTAGGATATGACAAATTATGTGTATCTTATGGTGCTACTTGGTATAACGATTTCTTCCCACACACCAACTCAGATATGGGAAAAGCATTAGGTAGAGTACGATTTGTACAAGGTCTATTAAAATTAAAACAATTAAAAGATATTAAATTCCATTTATTAGGGTGTTCAATCCCACAAGAATTTGGTTGGTATGATGATGGTTTCCCATCAAGAATAGAATCAATTGATACTTCAAATCCTATAATGGCAGCCTTAGATGGAACTAGATATAGTAGTAATGGTATGAATTACAAACCAGAAGCTAATATGAATGATTTTTTTGATATTGAATATGAAGATATAAATTACTTAGATATACTTTATAATACAACTAAATTTAGAGAAATTAATAATTTAAAAACCAAATAGTTATGATGTCACTTTATGATTACCAAGGTCACGCCGATAAAAACGGGACGGGATTAAAAGTTAATGCTTATGCACAACTTAAAAAACAACCTTATAAAAAAAGGTTATTAGAATTTAATAATACAGAAGTATTTTTATATACTAAAGAATTTTTAGATGAATATTTTAAAATAGAAGAAATTTTTAATAAATAAGTTATGGCAAAGTTAACAAGAAATGTAAATTATTGTAATTACAGATGGGAAGAATATGTGCTAACAGAAGAAGAATTGGCACAGTGGAAAACAGGTGATGAAGATCTCCAACAAGAGATTATAGATAACGCCGATTGGGATCTAGTAAGAGATAAACCAATTGACGATTATAGTGAACCAGAATTTGTAGAAGAATAAAGATATGGCAGAATTTATAAAACACGCATTAGGTCTTTGTGGAGAGCACTATCATCCAAATTTATGGACACTTCTTATAGGAGGGGTTGGATTCTCTACTTTCTTTTCGTATGTTCGATCATACATAAAATGTAAATTTAATCAAGCGTTAGCCTATACGCAAAATACCTGGCAAAAATTAAATAAATAAATATGGCACATTGTGTAGTAAGTTTAAGTGGTGGAATGGATAGCAGCACCCTATTGTTAAGAGCTATCGAGAAGTATGATACAGTAACAGGTATCTCATTTGACTATGGTCAAAAACATAAAGTAGAGCTAGAAAGAGCTCAATCTTTAATTGATTACCTTGCAAGTAAAGGTCATAACGTAAATTATCGTCAAATTAAACTAGATGGATTAGTAGATTTACTAGATTCTGCATTAGTAGAAGGTGGAGATGATGTACCTGAAGGACATTATGAGCAAGATAATATGAAAGAAACAGTTGTTCCTAACAGAAACAAAATGTTTGCTTCAATTACTCAAGCAGTTGCTTTATCTGTAGCAAATAGAACAGAAGACGTTTGTGATATTGCTTTAGGTATTCATGCTGGTGATCATGCCGTTTATCCTGATTGTAGACAAGAATTTAGAGATGCAGATGATGCAGCTTTTAGAATGGGTAATTGGGATGCTGATAGAGTAGGTTACTTTACTCCTTATTTAGATACTGATAAGTTTGGTATATTACAAGATGGAGAAAAGTTATGTGAAGTATTAGGTATTGATTTTGATGAAGTTTATAAAAGAACAAATACCTCTTATAAGCCAATCAAAGTATACAGTAGACCTGAAACAAATGCTTACGAATGGTATAGTGATTATAAATCAGCTTCCTCAGTAGAACGTATTGAGGCCTTTATTAAATTGGGTAGACCTGATCCTGTTGGATATGCTGATGAAACAGGTGTAGTTAGTTACCAAGTTGCAAAATCTCATGTTGAGAAAGTTCTTGCTGAATACGTATAATTACCAATAAAATTATAAATTAAAAAGTAATGAATGCAACACAAAATGGTAATACTCAGTTAAATTCTGAGAGAAACAACTTGAATAAAAGGGTTGATAATCTTAGATTACTAAGTAAAACTAAAAAAGTACAATGGGATAGTATGAGAAGACACCGTACTATTTAAAAATTAAAAAAGTTATGAAAAAACAAGAATTACCTGATGCAAAAAAACACCAGCAAATTTCTTTCATTAAATCAGGGATCCGTATCTTAGGGTACGGAACCTTATGGTTTAGTTTGGATACCGCAATTATTTTACTTATATTAAGTGAAATAGTAGGAATAGGAGAAGAATTAGTTTAAATTATAAAAATATGAAGTTATATTATTTTAGTGCACCTTGGTGCGGACCTTGTAAAATGCTAGGACCACAAATGGAAAAAAGTGGCTTACCATACACAAAAGTAAATGTTGATACCGATACAGATTTATCAGCTAAATTTGGGATTAGAAACGTTCCAACATTATTAAAAATAGATTCCCAAGGGAATGAAATATCTAGAATTGTAGGTGTAAAACCTATACAAGAAATCAAAAATTGGTATAATGGGTAAATTTCAATCAAGTAAAGTATTTGACGGGTTTAGTACAGTGTTCCGTCAATGGAAAGCAGAAGACACACACTGTAGATTCGTACATGGTTACGGTATTTCATTTAAAGTTTATTTCGAAGGTGACTTAGATGAAAGAAATTGGGTTTGGGATTTTGGAGGAATGAAAAGAGCCAAAGGAACAATAGATGGTATGTCCCCTAAAGCATGGATGGACTTTATGTTTGATCATACTATAATTGTAGCTGAAGATGATCCTTATGCTGCCGCTTTTGCCCAAATGCATGAAGCTGGAGTAGCTCAAGTAAGATTTATTCCTGCTACTGGTGCTGAAAAATTTGCAGAATACATTTTTGATAAATTAAATGAATTTATTTTCCCAGAAACAGAGGGCAGAGTAAAAGTTACAAAAGTTAAGTTTATGGAGCATGGAAAAAATGCTGCCTATTATAGTGAATAAAAGTTATATAGTGAATAAAAAACCACTTAAAAAAATTATATGGAACACAAGCAATTAAAGCGTATTGAGGATTACGATAAAAACCTCCCGATTGTAGAAATCTACACTGCAGTACAATCAGAAGGATCAAGAGCAGGATACCCAACAGTAGTAATTAGAACAACAGGATGCACTCACAGATGTTATTTCGGTGAAGGTGGTTGGTGTGATTCTTGGTATACCAGTATCCACCCAGAAAAAGGACATTTTAATTTTAAAGACATTATTGCAATGTATGAGAAAAACCCTCATATTAAGGAAATGATGCTTACTGGAGGTTCTCCTACAATGCATGGAGCTTTAGTAAATGAACTAACACATTTTGCACATGAAAATAACATATTCATTACTATTGAAACTGAGGGATCTCATTTTCTGCCTACCGATTATCCTATTAACTTACTTAGTATTAGTCCCAAGTTTAGTAATTCTGTCCCCGTTGTTGGTGTTGAAACACCTCAGGGAGCAATTACAGATGAGAGAATGGTAAAACGTCATAATAAGTTTAGACTTAATTATGAAGCAATAAAACAATCAATTGATTACCATTCTGATTACCATATTAAACCTGTATGGGACGGTAAAGATGAAGGAGCATTATCCGAGATTATGGAATGTATTAATATCCTAGAAGTACCACAACATAAAGTCTGGTTCATGCCTGCTGGAGATTCTAGAGAAGCACTATTTAAATCTTATCCGGTATTATTTGATTGGGTTAGAGATAATGGTTATAGAATGACTTGGAGACCTCATATTATCGCTTTTGAAGATCAACGCGAAGTATAGTGGATAAGCAAGAAGCCCTTCGTATATTAGGGGAAATAGAAGAGAACATCAATGTCTGTTGTGCCATAACAATGGAACCAGATGAAGTATTAGTATTAGTAGATAAATTAAAAAGTTATATAAATGGAGAACAAACGTAGAAAAGTTCACGAAGAATTAGAAGTAGTAAAAGTAGGTTATGCAAATGGAGTTGCTGAAGGATTTCCCTTCAATGATGAAGAAAAGTTAAAAATGATTGATAAAGCTGAAACAGCTTATGGTCAATTTTTAGATGCATTAAAATGTGATTGGAGAGATGATCCCAATTCAATGGAAACACCCCGTCGTGTAGCTAAAGCATATGTAAATGATTTATGGGCTGGTCGTTACACAGCAATGTCTCCAATTACATCATTCCCAAGTGATGGTTATGATGGTATTGTTATTGAACGTAATATACCGTTAACTTCAATGTGTTCTCACCACCATCAAACAATTGGAGGTGTTGTTCATATTGGTTATATTGCAGGAGAAGGTGGTCAAGTAATTGGATTATCTAAATTAAATAGAATTGTAGAATTATTTGGTCGTAGAGGAGCAATACAAGAACAATTAACATCAGCTATCCATAATGCTGTAGATAAAATCACAGATGGGAATAAAGGTGTTATTGTTACTATAGTTGGAACACACAATTGTGTTAGCTGTAGAGGAGTTAAACACCAAGGTGCAGCAATGGTTACTACTAAAGCATCAGGTGTATTTAGAGAAAACGATAATTTATCTCGTAAAGAATTTTTTGATAGTTTAAAAATTAATAACGGAGGACATAACATATAAGAGAAATGGCGTTAACAGTACACAATAAAATTATTTTAAGCTGGATAGATACTAATGAATTAGTTGATGTTTTATGTGAAAAAATAAAATTTGATCTACCTAATATAGATTCAGTTCATGGTATTCCAAGAGGGGGGTTAATCCCCGCAGTATTAATATCACATAAACTAGGTTTACCTTATGTAGGGGCAGTAGGTCCTAATACATTAGTAATTGATGATATATGTGATTCGGGAGTTACATTAGATAAAGGTCCTGGAGTTTATACAGCAGTATTACATTATAAACCCCATACCTCTTGTTTTAAGCCTACTATATGGTCTGAAACACATGAAGGAGATGAATGGGTTATATATCCTTGGGAAACTAAAGATTCAGACCCAATACAAGATTATTTAAAAAACAATTAATTTAAAAAAATAGAATATGGAATATTGGCAAATTAAAACTCAAAATGAATTTGAGAATGAAAGAGGTAGGATACAAAAAACAACTGAATTATATTTAGTAGTAGCAGTATCAGCAACTGATGCAGAAGCTAAGATGTACAAACATAATGAAGGTATGTCTAATTTTAGAGTTGTAGAAGTAAAGAAAACTAAAATACTAGAAGTAATAAACTAATGGGAAATTATATATTAAGATCACAACCAACATTTGATAAATTAATTAAAGATTTCTCTTTTACAAATGCTTTAGATGTGGGAGCCGGAGATAATAGGTATGCTGAAGCCTTTAAAAATAATGGAGTTGAGTGTTACACAACAGACATATTAGAATCAGATTTTCAAGGAGATTTTAATACACTAGATTTTGGAAGAAAATTTGAATGTTTGTGGGCGGCCCATGTATTAGAACATCAATTAAATGTTAATCATTTCTTAAAAAAATGTTTTAATCTCCTAGAAGAAGATGGTGTATTAGCAATATCAGTTCCCCCTATGAAACATTCAATAGTAGGAGGACATTTAACAGTATGGAATACAGGATTAATTTTATATAATTTAATTATAGCTGGGTTTGATTGTAGTGAAGCATCTGTTAAAACTTATGGGTATGACTGTTCCGTAATAGTTAAGAAAAAAACAGCAATACTTCCTGAGTTAGGGTATGATTATGGGGATATTGAAAAATTATCCCATTTCTTCCCTTTTGATGCAAGACAAGGATTTAATGGACAAATATTAGAACTAAATTGGTAAAAAACATGGGAAAACAATTAGAACTATTTAACAAAGCCGACGTGCCCTTTGTTAATGAAGTAGAAACATTTAATAGCACGTTTGGAAAACCAAACAATTATGAACCAACAATACCAGAAAAAAAGGAGTGGGAATTCGTATACGACTTTGTACTTGAAGAATTGGAAGAATATAGACAGGCTTGCGAAAACGGAGACATCGTGGAAGTTTTGGATGCTTTGTGTGATATTACTTATGTTTCCCTTGGGAACGGTGCTATGTTACACGGCCTTAAAGATAAGATATGGCCTGCGTATCAAGAAGTACAAGGAAGCAATATGTCGAAGTCTTGTAGCACTAAAGAGGAAGCCATGGAGACTGTCACCCTCCGCTCTAAAGAACAAGCTGAGCCATGTCACTTTGAACAGATCGAAGACCGATTCGTAGTATATAGAACACGTGATCGTAAAGTAATGAAGTCTATTAATTACTATAGGCCGGATTTGAAACAATTCTTTACACAAGAAGAATTAAAGAAAGAATATCTGTAAAAAACTTAGGCTCCCGTAGGGAGCCTTTGTATATTCACCCAAATAAAAGTTATATAATGGGTAAGAAAGATAAAAAAGTATACGAAATTGATGGTAAAAAATTAACTATCCAAGAGCTATTTTGGAATTATGAAAAATATCAAGATAAAGTACGAAGTGGTGATGTGATACGTTTAGATGAGAAAACACCACCTAAAGATAAAGAATGGGAAAAATTTTATAATGGTCATCTTGAAGAATTTAAAAAAAATAATTTTATATAATGTATAAAAAGTGTTATCAAGGTAAAAAATTAGGAGATAATTATTTTGAAATGCATCTATGGGAAGAAGATGGTGGTCATCAAATAGTCCCCTATAGAAATGTAGTATATCAGGAGTGTACTGAAGAAGAACATACACATAAGGGGTTAAATGGTGAATTCCTAAAACCTATATCTAAATGGTTTTATTCTAAAAATCCTGATTATAGTGCTAAAAACACCCCTAATTTACATTTTCATGATATGAAACCTCATCAAAAGTTTTTAGTTGAGCGTTATGGGGTAAATGATGTTCCTTCAAAAGGACATAGAGAAGTATTTTTTGATATTGAGTGTGAAATAGGAGGGGCATTAACTGAAGAATATATTGAAGATGCTCCTATGCCTATTACTTCTATTGCTTGGTGGGATAAACAAAAAGATTATTGGTCTATTCTTATTTTAGATAAAAAAAGTCAACTAGCACATACTAAAACAGGTAAAAATAAAAACAAAGAAATTATCCCTTGTGCTACCGAAAATGAATTATTAGCTAAGTTTGTTGAAGCAATAAGAGAAATGGATCCTGATATATTAGTAGGTTATAACTCGGATTATTTTGATATACCTTATTTATATTATAGAATGTGTAGAACAATAGGTAAAGATTGGGCTGATCATTTATCCCCTATTGGTAAAGTAGTTTCTAAGAAAAATAATAAATATTTCTTTAAACAAAATCAATATGTGGATATTGTAGGTATCGAATCTTTAGATTATATTCGTTTACATAAAAAATATAGTTGGAAGGATGAACCAAGTTGGAAATTAGATGCAATTGGAGCCAAGTATGTAGGTATGAATAAAGTTGAATATGAAGGGAACCTAGATCAATTATTTGAAACAGATATCCATAAATTTATTCAGTATAACTTTGTTGATGTTGAAATTTTACAAAAATTAGATGAAAAACTACAGTATTTAGCTTTAACTAAAAATTTATCTCATAAGGGAAAACACAATTATAGTGAAGTGTATGCTAATAGTATATCTCAAGATGGTGCCATTTCAGCTTATCTATTATCCCAAGATATAGTTCCACCTCCAAAAGAACCATTTCCACAAAAGAAAGATAGTTATGCAGGAGGGTATCTTTTCTGTCCTAAAGCAGGATTGTATAAGTATATGTTTGATGAAGATTTAACTTCGCTATATCCATCTATAATAATGTCTATAAACATAGGTAAGGAAACATTTGTGGGGCGTATTGTAGATGCTGATGATCGCAATAATAGACTGGGTCTTAACGATTTAAAAGAACGTGATCCTGAAGAGGAATTATTAGTTGAAAATAAAAAAAGACAACAAACTAATGTAAATGTTGGTAGACTAATAGCTATGATTGAACAAAGTAATTTAGCAGTTGCAGCTAATGGTTCAATGTTTAGAACAGATAAGGAATCAGTTTTATCTACTATCCTAAAGAAATGGTTTGAAGAAAGAGTTGTTTATAAAAACCGTATGAAAAAGGCTTATAAAGCAGGAGATAAGGAATTAGGTGAATATAATCATTTAATGCAATATACAATGAAAATTCTACTTAATAGTTTATATGGAGCTACAGCATTACCTTCATTTAGATATGGTATGAACTTTCAAACATTAAGTGAAGCCATTACCTTATCTGGACACAGAATAATACAAGAATCAGCCCTTTGCGCTAATAGACATATGAATAAAGTTATGCGAGGGGAATTAAAATTAAATATATAAATTATGGAAAATTTACAACCAAGAAGAGTTTTTAATAATTATCAAAGACTATTAAATCCCCTCTTTAAAGCTTTTGGTGTATTTGTAAGTACTACTGATGAAATAACAGAATTTAATAATGAATCACCATTAAAAAAACCAGTCATCCCTGAAGTAACTTTTACTCCTTCATCTGAAGCTAATGGTTGGAAATTTTCCATGAATCTTACTTATGATTTTAGTAATAACCCAAATAAAGAAGAAGTTTCTAAATTAATGAATGGTCTTATTTCTAATATCTCTAATCCTATACCAAAAAAATAAAGATGACATTAAAAAAACAATCTATTAGAAAAAATCAATTAATTACTGTAAATGGAGAACCCATTTCTAAAGATGAATTAATAACTAGAAGTGAAGAATGGAGTGAAATTCAAGAAAAGTTCTTTAGAAAAATGCTTAAACAAGGTGGAACATTTAAAGTAGCAGGGATAAAATATAAAGTAGAATTAATTGAAAGAAGTGATCTAGATTCCAATGGAAACAAACCAGTAACAGTACCACCATTACCAGGTGAAAGAACATTTTAATATGGATCATTTAATCTCAAATAGTTATAGAAAAGATATAGAACATATCCATAGTAATAGAGTATGGGGTGGATCTAATGTATCCAAAACAAAATTTATATATAAATATGCTTTAGAGTATAATTGTGATTCTATATTAGATTATGGATCTGGAAAATCTGATTTTAAAATATCTTTAGATTCATCTTATCCAAATCATACCTTTTTAGTAAATGAGTATGAACCTGGAGTTCCTAAATTATCCCATGATCCCTTAACTAGTGATATGACTGTATGTTTAGATGTTTTAGAACATATAGAACCAGAAAAATTAGATAATGTTTTAGAACATATTAATCAAAAAACAAATCAAATCTTTTACTTTTCTGCTTGTTTAGTTCCATCCCATAGTAATTTCCCTGATGGAAGGAATTTACATTTAATAATAGAGAATAATGATTTTTGGTTAGATAAACTTTCAAAATATTTTACCTTTAAAGACTTACATAATACAAAAAACCATGTTTGGGGGTTAGGAATTAAAAAATAAAAAATATGTTAGTAGAAATATCAAACGGAGAATTACTCGATAAAATTTCAATTTTAGAGTTAAAATTACTTAAAATTGAAGACGAAGAAAAATTAGTAAATATTCAAAAAGAATTTTATACCCTAAACCCTTTAGTTCAGGATTTATTTGAAAAGCATGATGGTCAATTACAAAATCACTATCTTGAATTAGCTAAAATTAATGGTGAACTTTGGGATATAGAAGATTGGATTAGGGATTGTGAACGTGAAAAGAGATTTGATAAAGAGTTTGTAGAATTGGCTCGTTCTGTTTATATTACCAATGATAAAAGATGTGAAGTTAAAAAAATAATAAATTTAATAACTTCATCAGGTTTAGTAGAGGAAAAATCATATAAAAAATATTAATGAAACATTTAGAAGAAACACCTTGGTGGATATGTGATGCAGATGATGAAAATTATTGTGCCTATGTAGATACTGACTCTAATTATTTTAATGCTGAACCCTTACTTCTTAAACTATATCCTAATTTCGAAGAACTATCAGCAGAAGAAAAAGATGATATTCTAGAAAAAATAGCAATGAAATACCAGGATGTAATCAATGAAGATTATGATAGATTAGCTAGGGAATGTTTTAATGTAACTGAACATAGACTTGAAATGAAAACAGAATGTGTTATTCGTTCAGCTTATTTTAGAGCAACTCGTCGTTATGCTCAGTGGATCACTAAACAAGAGGGAATTGCTAAAGAATCTTTAGATATTAAAGGTTTAGAGTTTATGAAGGCAAATTTTCCACCTATTTTAGGGTCCTTTTTTAATGATATATTACAACAAGTATTAAAAGGTGAAGAAAAGGATAGTGTTTTAGAACAAATCAAAACATTTAAAAAATCAATACTTGATGGTTCAATCCCCCTTGCTAAATTAGGTAATCCTTCAGCCATAAAGAAACTAGAAAAATACTCAGGTAAAAGTACTAGAGCAGGAGAAATGTTTACTGAAATCCTTAAAGGAGCCCCAGCACCTGTTAGAGCAACTGTTCGTTATAATGATTTATTAAGGTTATGGCAGTTAGACAAAAAACATAACTTAATTACACAGGCAGATAAAGTTAAATTTATATACTTAAAAGATAACCCATATAAAATTGAAGCTTTAGCATTTCAAGATCATGATATACCTGAGAAAATAGCAGATTTTTTAGAAAGATATGCTGACAGACAGAAAGTATTTGATTCAATACTATTAAATAAATTAGAAGGGTTTTTTAGCGATTTACAATGGTCTTTAGATTTAAATCCTTACACAAATGCATTAGCATCCTTTGAGATATAAAATAACATTCGTATATTACAATTATGATAAATAAAACAACACTAACATCAGTCATTTCAAAATATTATTTAAACGGACTAAATAATCAAGTAAAATGGCGTATTAAAGATAACCAATTAACAGTTTATGCTGGTGATAATGGTAGAGTATGTAAGGTAATACATAATAATTTTAATCTCGAGGATGCAGAATTAGGTGTATTTGATACTCATAAACTTAGTAAATTACTTTCTATTACTAATGGAGAATTAAGTATTTCACTTGAAAAAATTAAGGCTGTTTATACTAAAATGAATATAGCTGATTTAAATTTTGATTTAACATATTCATTAGCTGATATTCTAATTTTAGGTAAAAATACTTATTATGAAGATCCTGAAGAATTTGAAATACAAATTGATTTAACTAGTGAAGATATTACACATTTAATTAAAGCAAAAAGTGCTTTAGCTGATGTGAATAATATGTTAATTACCACAACTACAGATTTTGATGGTATAAATATATGTGAAATTATATTTGGTGATAACACTGGATTTTCTAATAAGATTACTTACCAACTTAGAGGTAGAATTACTAAAGGAGATATCCAAATACCATTTGATTCAGATATATTTAAAGACATATTAAATGCTAATAAAGATATGGAGAGTGGCACAATAAAGATATCAGAAGTAGGTATGTTAAAAGCCAACTTCAAAACATCAGAAACAGAAAGTGAATATTTCATCGCTAGAAATGAATAATCACATATGTATAATGGAACATAAAATTGCAGCTAGGGCGCGTTGTTATGTTTAAATTAAATTAATCGAGAGCTTCGGCCTCACAAAACTAAATGATATGAGTACATTATTCAATGAACGTACACCGTTCGATTTACTATTCCGTAACCTATTCAAGGCAGACGGCGCTTTTCAACCAACTACGTTTGAAAACAAACAACCACACCCACTAGATATTTTTTATGACGATGAAGGACTTCATTTTGAAGTTGCCTGTACTGGTCTAACTAAAAAAGATATTCAACTAGAAATTGATGGAGATCTTTTAAAAATTATCTACGATAAACCCAATGAAGAAGAATTTGATTACAGTGGCTACATCTATAAAGGATTAGCTAAACGTTCTTTTAACTTAGGTTATAAAGTAGCAGCTAAATTCGAACTTGAGAAATTAGAGGCAGAAATGAAAGATGGTTTGCTTCATCTATTTATTCCAATTTCGGAATCTAAAAAAGCAAAAACAATTAAAATTAAATAAAGGTATACACAAAAAAGCGTGTCCTAGCGCAATATTATTCGTATATTCACGTCTAAATAAATAAGTTATATGACAACAAAAAGAAAGTCTATTCAGACTATTACCGACCCTTTGCTAGAACCATTCTTTATTACTAAAGATGAATACAGTTATACTGTAAAACAAAATGTAACCTCTGATGCCTCCCATTTTAGGGCTAAAGGTAAAGCAAAAACATATGAAAAATCATTATATTATTTTGCTAATATGGATCAAGCGTTACAAAAAATAGCTAATCTAAAAGCAGATATAGGTAATTTTGATAGTTTAGAAGAATATATTAACAATTATCTAAAAATAAGTACTAACATTAAAAATTATACAGATGGCCTTAGAAGCACTATTTGATGCTGTTATCGTTAAACCGATAGAAGCAGAAGAAACCACATATGGTGGTATTATTGTCCCAGATTTGGGTAAAGAAAAAAATGAAACCGCAGAGATAGTCTCCGTTGGACCTGGTAAGATGCTCCCTGATGGTACTATAATTCCCCTACCATTAAATTTAGGGGATAAAGTAGTATTACCCACTATGGGGTTTACAAAACTACCTTATGATGGTGAAGAATATTATGTAGGACCAGGTAATCAAATTTTAGCAAAAATAACAGAAAATGAGTAAACAAGTTACATTAGGAGCAGAAGCTCGAAAAAATTTAGTAAAAGGAATTGATGTTTTAGCAGATGCTGTTGTGTCAACCTTAGGACCAAATGGTAGAAATGTAGTAATTGCAAATGATCAAGGATCTCCCCAATCTACAAAAGATGGAGTTACAGTTGCAAAATCTATTACTTTATCAAACCCTGAACAAGAATTAGGAGTACAATTGGTTAAACAAGCAGCTATTAAAACTGCAGAAAAAGCAGGAGATGGAACAACAACTTCTACTTTATTAGCCCGTGAAATGATTAAAAACGGTTTAAATGCTTTAAATAACAATGAAAATGCTGTACAAATCAAAAGAGACATTGATTCTACAGTTAAAATAGTAATAGACAATCTAAGAAATAAAATATCAGAAGATATTTCAAGCGAAGAACAATTAGAACAAATAGCAAGCATCTCAGCTAATAATGATCCAGAAGTAGGAAAATTAATATCTACCGCAATAGAAAAAGTGGGAATGGAAGGTGTTGTTCATATTGAAGAATCTCGTACAGGAGAAACTTACTTAGAAACAGTTGAAGGTATGCAATTTAATAGAGGTTATAAATCTCCTTATTTTGTTACTAATAACAATACAATGTCAGCTACTTTAGAAAACCCATTAATATTATTATCTGAAAATAAAATTACTCAAGTAAAAGAGTTATTACCTATTTTAGAAGCAGTTTCCTCTCAAGGAAAGTCTCTTTTAATTATAGCAGAAGATATTGATCAAGAAGCTTTAGCTACTCTAATTGTAAACAAAATGAGAGGCACAATGAAAGTATGTGCGGTTAAAGCCCCAGAATTTGGTGATAGACGTAAATTAATTTTAGAAGATATTGCTGTTACAACAGGTGGACAAGTATTTTCAAAAGATAAGGGTATGAAGCTAGACAAATTTTCTTGGGAATGGTTTGGTGAAGGTAGAACAGTAACTGTAGAAAAAGAACAAACTACTATAGTTGATGGTAAGGGAACAGAAGAAGATATTAATAAAAGAATTGAAGAACTTCAAAAACAGTTAGAACAATCTCAAACACCCTTTGAAACCGAAAAACTCCAAGAACGTTTGGCAAAATTTGTAGGGGGAGTTGCTATTATTCATGTAGGTGGAAATACTGAAACTGAAATGAAGGAAAAGAAAGATAGAGTAGATGATGCCTTACACGCAACAAAAGCAGCTATTGAAGAAGGAATAGTACCTGGTGGTGGAACAGCTTTACTATATGCCTCATCAGGTATAGAAGTTAATTCAACAGGAGCAGCTATTGTAGTAGAAGCTTGTGCTAAACCATTTAACCAAATTTTAGTTAATGCTGGTTTTGATGAAGTAAAAGGACAAATTTTAGCCGATAATTTAGTTAACTCAGGTAACGATACTTGGGCCGGATTTAATATTAAAAATGAAGAAACAGTTAATATGAAAGAAGCAGGTATTATTGACCCAACCAAGGTATCACGTACTGCCCTTCAAAATGCAGCCTCTGTCGCAGGTACAGTTCTATTGACTGAATGTACAGTAGTAAATGAAATAAGTGAAGATAGTAACAATCAACCTCAAATGGATCCGTCTATGATGGGGATGATGTAATAATTAATAATTAATAAATAAATAAGTAAAAAAATGACAAAACAGGAAATTTTTGAGGTTATTGAAGAAAACTTCAATATCTTAGCAGCGGAAAACGATGGAAAAACAAAAGCATCACAAGCAAGAGCTAGAAAAGCAGCTCAGGCAATTAAAAGAGTAATTACAGATTATAAAAAAGCATCTGTAGCAGAGTCTAAGTAAATATGTGGGGGAGCTTGTCTCCCCCATTTATTTTTATTATATTAAATAACATGGAAATAGAAATTATTGAAGATAAGATATTAATAGCCCTAAGACAACCCCCTGGGGATCGTTGGCAGTTAGTAGATGAACCTCAAGGTACAATACATGATAGTATAACAGATGCTTTAGAAGCATATATGCGAAAAACAGGGTTTAAAGGTCATTATCGACTAGAACCTCTAAGTAGTAAATTATATGCAATTAACGCCGAAGAAATAGAAGTAAAACCAGAACCAATTAAAACTTATAGTTTATATGGCGAATACTCAGACCCAGGAGAATAGTTTATTAGTAGAGAAATATAGACCATCTAATTTAAAAAATTATGTTGGTAATGAAAATATTAAAAAATCTATTTCCAAATATTTAGACCAGAATGATATTCAAAACTTAATATTTTATGGACCAGCTGGTACAGGAAAAACTACTTTGGCAAAACTTTGTGTTCAAAATCTTGATTGCGATCATCTTTATATTAACGCCTCGGATGAAAGAGGTATTGAAACGATTCGTGATAAAGTGCAAGGATTTGCAAGCGTTGCTTCTTTTAAACCACTTAAAGTGGTCATTTTGGATGAAGCTGATTTTCTTACTATCCAAGCGCAAGCTTCACTCCGTAATATTATCGAAACTTTCTCACGTACGACGCGTTTTATTATGACTTGCAATTTTGTAGAGCGTATTATTGATCCTTTACAATCTAGATGTCAAGTACTTAAAATTGTTCCTCCAACTAAAAAAGATGTTGCTAAACATTTAAATTGGATACTACAACAAGAATCTATTGAACATAATATAAATGATTTAGTACCTTTAGTTAACCAATATTATCCTGATTTACGTAAGTGTATTAATACTATACAGCTATCTACACAGGATAATACATTAAAACTAGACCAATCAGTATTAGTATCATCTAATTATATAGATAAAGTTATTAATGCATTATCAGAGGGATCTAAACACAACAAAATAGATTGTTATAATGATATACGTCAAATTATAGCTGATGCTAATGTAGATGATTTTGATGAATTATTTAAATCATTATACGAACGTGCATCTGAATACTTACAAAATAAAGAAGGTACAGCAGCCATTTTAATAAATGAACACCAATATAAAGCAAATTTCCGAATCGACAAGGAAATAAATACAATGTCGTTAATCCAACAAATATTAAATAATAAATAATTATGCAACAACCAGAGGCACAAATGCCACCCATTGATTTGAAAAACACCACTGAAGTAAAAAATTTTGATGGTGGAAGTGTATTCCAACAAGGAGTAATTTTACGTAAGGTATCTAAATTTGTAACAGGATCAGAAGAAGATGCATTACTTCCAATTCCAATTTTTTATGATCCTTCAACTAAAAAGATCTTAAAAGATTCAGTTCCAAGAGATTTAAGAAAGGAATTAGAAGACGAACTTTGCTAAATGAAAAACATCTTTGATTGGTTAAAAGCAATTAATAACACCAAACCACCAGTTGAATCCTTTACAGATAAAGACTGGGAGGTTTGGAACAGTTATATGATACATAGGTTTTTATCTATGAATCCTGATTATTTAGAAATTGTAAATTATGTTCAAGACTTTCCCCCACAAGAAAAAAGAATGATTTACAATATATATAGGGAATTTATTCCTAAAAATAATAAATGGAGTAAATATGTTAAATCCAAAGTAAAACAACCTAATAAAGATTTAACAACCCACATTAAAGAACACTTCCAATGTTCTCTTAAAGAATCAAAGGAATATATAAATATATTGGCTACTCCAGAGATTCGTCGTATATTAACCAACAGAGGATTAGAAAAAAAAGAAATAACTAAAATTTTAAAATGAACAAATTAATAGATATGTTACGTACGTCTGCACAGGCAGATAAAGCAAAAGCACTATTATCACTTGAATTATTAGGTGATAGAGCAGTTGGAATTGGTGACCATACAACAGGAGACTTTTATAAAAACGCTGAAGAAGCACTTGCCATGTTAGTTGATGCCGATGATAGGTTAGCAGCAATAGATAAGTATTTTTCACTAGAACAACAAATTAATGGGTGATACAATCAAAAAATACCTAGAAAGTTTAGAAAATAAAATTAACCAAGGAGGGCATTTTAGTGCTAATGCCCTTGAATTAGAAAAAGTTATGAGTAGTAGAGAAATTAGTGATGCTAAAAGTGGAAAAACAGCTCCCAATTTAAATTCCACCCCCGTAGAAATATTCGAACATGAATACCCAGAATTATCTAAAGAGTTTAAAACAATCCAAAAAGAAATGTATGAAATGTTTGCTCGTAAGCACATGGATTATGGTTTAAATAATATTACTTTAGGTGGAGATATCGTTAATAATAGCGATGATAAACAGTTTTCACTAACTGGGTTATGTATTAGATTAACGGATAAGATATCACGTTTAAAAAACTTATTAATTAATGGTAGATCCTTTGTTGAAGGTGAAGGTATGCAAGATACCTTTATTGATATTGCCAATTATGGGATAATCGGTCTTTTAGTAGGTCGAAATAAATGGAAAAAATAGTTTGGCAAAAAAACTACCTAAAATAATAAAGGAAATAAGGAATAATCCACCTTCACCTGTTAATTATGCATATCAAAAGAATATATCATATTCTCAGATGTCTATATTCAGGGGATGTCCTCACCGTTGGAAATTACAGTATAAAGATAAAATCAAACGATTTACATCTTCTATCCATACTGTATTTGGGACTGCAATTCATGAATCCATGCAACATTATTTAGATGTAGCATATGAAAAATCATTTGCAGCGGCTGATAGAGAAATAGATATACAGGAATATTTCCAAGAGGTTTATATAGGTGAATACCAAAAACAATATAAATCAAACAACTCAGAACATTTCTCGGATGCGGTTGAAATGAGAGAATTTTTTGAGGATGGAGTTGCTATCTTAGAATGGTTTAAGAAAAAACGTAGTAGATATTTTAGCAAAAAAGGTACCTATTTAGTTGGTTGTGAAATACCTATTGTAATAGCACCAAATAAAATGTTAAATAACGTATTATACATGGGGTATCTTGATGTTGTCACATACCATGAAGCAACAGAGACATTCAAAATAATCGACATAAAAACAAGTACTAGCGGGTGGAATGATTACGCTAAAAAGGATGAAAACAAACAATTTCAACTCTTACTTTACAAACAATACTTTTCAGAACAGTATGGTATACCTTTAGATAAAATTGAAATTGAGTTTTTTATTCTTAAAAGAAAAGTATTAGACCCAGATGATGAAAAACTTATGTCTCCATACCAAGCTTATAGAGTACAACAGTTTGTTCCACCTAGTGGGAAAATTAAATTAGGCAGAGCTAAAACGGCTATTAATGATTTTATTAATGAATGTTTTAATTCAAGTGGTAAAATAAAAGAAGCAAATTACCCTAAATCCCCTTCTAAGTGGAATTGTAACTTTTGCCCTTATAATAAAGATAAAGAATTGTGTGGTGCTGGTGAACATTTTTCATAGATTCACACATACGTATATATAATAAAATAATGTTTTAATAAATAAAGACTATGGCTAATAAAGACATGACACTTACCAGTGTAAAAATCAAAAGTGACTTATTCGAGAATTTTAAAATTGAATGTGTAAAACGTAAGTTTTCATTCCAAAAACTTGCTGATAGAGCTATCTATCTATATCTTACAAATGAAGACTTTCGTAAACAAATTACTAATCAAATTAATCTTGAAATAAAAGATGATGAATAAAAAGTTTGAATATTTACCTAAAGAACAAAGGAAAAAAATATTATTAATTTGTGATGATATTAGAGTACATTCTGGAGTTGCCACAGTAGCAAAAGAGATAGTACTTCATACTTCACACCATTTCAATTGGGTTCAAATGGCAGGAGCCATTAAACATCCTGATAAGGGTAAAAGAATAGAATTATCTAAGAGTGTTGATGAGCAGTTAGAAATAAAAGACTCCTCAGTAATATTATACCCACAAAATGGATATGGAACCCCAGAATCAGTAAGGCAAATAATAGATATAGAAAAACCAGATGCTATAATGTTATTTACTGATCCTAGGTACTTTATTTGGTTATTTAATATGGAGAACGAAATCCGTAGAAAAATACCTATTACTTACTTGAATATTTGGGATGATTATCCTGCTCCTATGTACAATCAACCTTACTATGAAGCTTGTGATTTATTAATGGGTATTTCTAAACAAACAGTTAATATTAATAAGCTAGTATTAGGAGATAAAGGTAAAAATAAAATATTTAAATATATCCCACATGGATTAAACCCAGATATATTTTTCCCAATAAACCCTAAGGATCCAGAATTTAAAAATTTTAAAAAGTTAATTTTCCAAAATAGAACTCCAGAGTTTGTTCTCTTTTTCAATTCTAGAAATATTAGAAGAAAACAAATTCCTGATACTTTATTAGCATTTAGATCCTTTTTAGATTCTCTCCCAAAAGAAAAAGCTAAAAATTGTTTTATAATATTACACACAGAATTAATTACAGAAGCGGGTACAGATTTAAAAGCTGTAAAAGAATATTTATTTAATGAAAACTATAAAGAAAATGTTATATTTTCATCATCAAAATTAACTCAACCTCAACTTAATTATTTATATAATATAGCAGATGCACAAATATTACTTACATCAAATGAAGGTTGGGGATTATCTATAACAGAAGCACTACTTTCAGGTACACCTGTTATTGCTAATGTAACAGGAGGTATGCAAGACCAAATGAGATTCGAAGACAATAAAGGAGAATGGTATACACCAGATGCTGATATTCCCTCTAATCATAAAAAAACATTTGATAAACATGGAGAATGGGCTTTCCCAGTATACCCATCTAGTAGATCAATTCAAGGATCACCTATGACACCTTATATATTTGATGATAGATGTAAATGGGAAGATGCTTGTGACCAAATTAAAAAAGTCTATAATTTATCTAAAGAAGAAAGACAGGCTTTAGGTTTAAAAGGTAGAGAATGGGCTATGTCCGAAGAAGCTGGTTTTACAATTAAACACCAAGCTGATAGAGTTATAGAAGCCTTTAATGGTTTATTTAGTAATTGGAAACCACGAGACACATACGAGGTTGTCAATGCAAATGAATACAAAGGTAAATTTTTAAATCATAAAATAGAATACTAATGAGTAAACCAAGATTTGTAATATCATCCCCATTCGACACTTATAGTGGGTATGGAAGTCGATCCCGAGATATAATTAAAGCCATAATTGAATTAGATAAATATGAAGTCCAACTTTTACCACAAAGGTGGGGATCAACGGCATGGGGTTTTTGTAAAGAAAACCCGGAATGGGAATTCTTAATAAAACATTTAGCAACCTCAGAATGGAATAAAACAAAACCTGATATTTGGATGCAGATAACTATTCCAAATGAATTTCAACCTGTAGGAAAGTATAATATAGGGTGTACAGCAGGGATTGAGTCTACGGCTTGTAAAGCAGAATGGGTTGAGGGGTTAAATAGAATGGATATGAATTGGGTTTCTTCAAAACATTCTAAAAAAGTTTTTGAGAGCATGAGATATGAAAGAAAAAACAATCAAACAGGTCAAACAGTCGGTACAGTCCAGCTTCAAAAACCAATGCATGTTATATTTGAAGGTGTTAATTTAGACATATATAAACCCTTAAAACAAAAAAGTTTAATTAATTTAGATAATGTAAAAGAAAATTTCAATTACTTATTTGTAGGACATTGGATGAGTGGTGAAATGGGTCATGATAGAAAAAATGTTGGGTTGATGGTTAAGGCTTTTTATGAAACCTTTAAAAATAAAAAACAAAAACCTGGATTAATAATGAAAACTTCTGTGGGGGTAGAATCTCATATAAGTAAAGATACAATACTAAAAAGAATTAAAGATATTAGAGAAAGTGTTAATTCTGATGATTTACCAAATATATATCTTATTAATGGGTCTTTTAGTGATGAAGATATAAATGGTTTATATAATCATTCAAAAGTAAAAGCTATGGTATCCTTAACTAAAGGAGAGGGATATGGTAGACCCTTACTTGAATTCAGTTTAACAGGAAAACCTATTATAGCAACCAATTTCTCAGGACATACTGACTTTTTACATAAAAATTTCACTACCTTACTTCCTGGAGAATTAGAAAATGTTCATAAAAGTGCAGCTAATGATTGGTTAATCCCAGAATCTCAATGGTTTAAAGTAAGTACCCCTCATGTAGGTCAATCGTTTACTGATGTATTTAAAAAATATTCTAGTTTTAAAACAAAATCAAAACAACAGCTAAAATATTCTAAATCTAATTTTGGTTATGAAAAAATGAAGGAATTGGTTGGTAATGTTTTAAATTCAAATATTCCTGATTTTCCAAAGCAAGTATCTTTAAGTTTACCTACATTAAAGAAAACTCAACCAAAGGTAGAATTACCTAAATTAACTTTACCAAAACTTACAAAAACAAAATAATATGAATTTTGATGAATTAATACAATGTACGAGATGTGGATCTGATGCCTGTTATAGACAAGAAGTGACTAAAGATATTACACTAGAAATGTGTTATGGGTGTGGGTTTATATCTAATTCTTTATTAAAACCTGATAGTAAATTTCTTAAGGAACAAATGGAAGTCTTACCTGAACTTTATAAATCTCTATTAGATGAAGAAGAAGAAACAGGAAAAATATGGATGCCTTCAACTATTAATGTAGAAGAAAAAGGAATGGTATTTGCCGATGGTAATTCTCGAAACAATTGGAAATGGGGAGCAGTTAAAGCTGTTCCCGTATCTCCTGAGGAATCAGAGAAATATCAAAACAAAAAATTCAGACCTGATATGTCTACAATAAAACATTTTATAGAACGTGATTTTATTGGAGCACTTTCATATATTGGGGTATTACCAGAATAAAATTATATGAGAATAAGTTATGCAATAACAGTATGTAACGAGTTTATTGAAATACAAAAACTCCTTTCAGTACTATTAGTTAATAAGAGAGAACAGGATGAAATTGTAGTTTTGTTTGACAAGCAATCTGGAACCTCTGAAGTTTGGGCTTATTTAACTAAGTTAAAAAATGAAGAACATATTAAATTAACTCGTAAAAAATTTGAAAATCACTTCGCAGATTGGAAAAATTATTTAACGGATTTATGTACTGGAGATTATATTTTCCAAATAGATGCAGATGAAATACCAGATAAATCTTTAATAGATAATTTACCTTTAATTCTAGAAGCAAACCCCAATAATGAAGTTTATTTAGTCCCTAGAATTAATACAGTAGAGGGATTAACTCAAGAACATATTAATAAATGGAGGTGGAATGTAAATGAAAAGGGTTGGGTTAATTGGCCAGACTATCAATGGAGGATTTGGAAAAACAAACCAGAGATAAAATGGGTAAATAAGGTTCATGAAAGGTTAGAAGGATTTAGAACTTATGCTCCACTTCCTGCTGAAGAAGGTGTAGCTATATATCACCCTAAAGACATTGTTAGACAAGAAAAACAAAATAATTATTACGATACTTTATGAATGTATATGTAGATATTGATGACACCATTTGTGACTATGAATATGGTTGTGATAAAATGAAATATAATTTGGCTAGACCTATTCAAATTAATATAAACAAAATAAATAAATTATATTCAGAAGGAAATACAATTACATACTATACTGCTAGAGGATCATTAACGGGGATTGATTGGTATGAAATTACTAAAAACCAAATAGAAGAATGGGGTTGTAAATACCATCATTTAAGTGTAGGAGAAAAACCTCCATATGATTTATTAATTTGTGATAAAACAAAAAGAATTGAAGAAATATGAAAGAACAAATAATAGATAACTTAAATAAGGTAGGAATATGTGTAATTGAAGATTATTTTCCACCTGAATTTTGTGACCAAGCAGTAAAAGATATAGAAGATGGTTTAATAAAATTTAAATCCAAAATCCAATCTGAGTCTAAAGAAGGAACTTCTGGAGATGAGAGGTTATTTAAAATGGAAAATCATTATGACACAGCTAAAACTTTTGCTAATGATTCTTTATTATTAGAGATAGGAAGCGAATATTATGGTTACCCTTTAATTAGCCATTTTGTTTTAGGAGGCAAAGTTCAGTCTCAATCTAACCAAACTATTAATAGTGGGGGTGGGTGGCACCGAGATAATAGAATGAAACAAATAAAAACTATTGTATATCTATCAGATGTTGAAGATAAAGATGGTCCTTATTTATTTCTCCCCTCATCTGACCAATTTGATTTATCTACTAGAGATGGGATTGGTAAAGCTACAAGATATGAAGATAAAGTTATAGAAGATTTTTGTAGTAATAATAATTTAGAACCTTTTAAAGTAACAGGTAAAAAAGGAACAGTAATATTTACTGATACTTCTTATATTCATAGAGGAGCTAATATACAAGATGGTACACGTTACACATATACTAATTATTATTTTGAAAACCACCCTCAAAGAATAGCTATTAGCAAAAATGATTGGGGTAAAAACTATATATAATGGCTCATATATTTAAAAAACCAACAGAGGATAATAAAGGGATTATTGTATTTACCCATAAAGAATGGCCTTGGTTATTAAAAAATGCACAACAGACTCTAATTGATTTAAAACAATATTTTTATTTAGGATGGAATCAAGGTATATATTTTGGTAATATTCCAAATATGCCTAATATTGTAGACTTTACATTCGCAAACCCCTCAGTCTTAGACTTCCCGGATAATGGTAATACTTTAAAAATTGAGTTAATGGATAGAAATTTCTTAACCGATGATTACAAAGATCTAGGGTTAAAAGATAAATTTTATGATATTATATGTGTTAGTAGAGCAGTTAAATGGAAAAATGTTCCCTCTTTACTACAGGGGTTAAGAAAATTATATGATAAAGGTAAGTATTATAAAACTTTAATAGTAATCCCTAAAGCAGAAAATGAAACAGTTGAACATTTTGATACTGATATTGTAAAAAAATATGAAGAAATGTTTAATTATGAAGAAAGAAAAAACATAACTTTATTAAGAATATCTAGTGAATTAGGTTTTTTAGGTATTTCACCTCAAACTATAAATTGGTTTTATAATAATTCTAAAATATTATATATAGGATCAAAATCAGAAGGTGGATGTAGAGTAACACATGAAGCTTTACTCTGTGGGTGTGATATAGTATACTATAAAGACCATCAAGGTCCTATGGTAGATTATTTAACAGAAGAAAATAGTACACCTTTTAAAGATTATAATTCAGTAAATTTAGCATTAGAAGAGGCAATTGAATCTTATGAATATTCTCCAACAAGAAAAGATAAATATGAAGAATTATTAAGTGAAAGATATGCCGAAGAAAAATTAGTCCCTCACTTTGAAAAATTATATTCTAAAAATGGCTATAAATTTGATGGAAAACTAATTAATTGTGATAACTTATCAAATAGACTCCCAGCTCATTATTTAGATGTTCCTTGGAATCACCCAACAGAACCAACAGCTGATATAAAATCTAATGAACAATTAGTAAAGTTTATAACACATATAAATAATGGATAAAGTGGAAATAGAAAAAGCAAAATATGAAGAGGTTCATTCTAGAACCTTTAGTTATGGTTTGGGGTTGAGGCAAGTAAATGATTTAAAAAACGAATCGTATGACTTTTCAAAACGTTTTAACGAAATCGTTAAACAATCTAATACTTGTTTAGATATAGCTTGTGGGGGTGGAACCATTATGGATTACGTAGATTATCTAGGTTGTATTCCTACAGGTATAGATATAAGCGAAAGTGCAATCAAAAAAGTAGATAAATCCTATACTTCTGTAGTAGGAAGTTGTCATCAACTCCCCTTTAAAGATAACCAATTTGATTTAGTTTATTTTTTAGATGGGATGGAACATATTCCTCTTGAAATTGAAAACGAAGCTCTTCATGAGCCCTTTAGAGTATCTAAAAATTTTGTGTGTCATGCTATTGCTTTAGAAAGTAGTGTACATTTTGGAGAAGAATTACATTGTAATTTAAAAGACCCTGAAGAGTGGAGAGAAATCATAAATAAAATAGCAAATAAACTAGGATGGAATGAAGAAATGTATTATCTTAGAAATAATACAGTACACTTAATATACAAAAGATGAAAGTAAAGATAATAGGAGAAATAGGAATAAATCATAATGGTGATTTAAATTTGTGTAAAAAAATCATTGACGCCGCAGTTCTATCAGGGTGTGATTATGTTAAATTCCAAAAACGTAACCCTGATGTTTGTGTTCCTGAAGAACAGAAATCTAAACCAAAATCTACCCCTTGGGGAGATATGACTTATTTAGACTATAAATATAAAGTAGAATTTAATAAAGAAGAGTACGACGAAATAGATCGTTACTGTAAAGAAAAAGGTATTGGATGGTTTGCTTCTGTATGGGATAAAGATTCAGTAGACTTTATGTCTCAATATAATAATATTTCAAAAATACCATCTGCTCTAATTACTAATAAAGAGTTAGTAGAATATGCTAGAAGTAAATTTGATTACCTAATTATATCAACAGGTATGTCTACTGAGGAAGAAATTGAGAAAGCAATAGAATATAGCAACCCCGATGTAATAATGCATACTAACTCAACATATCCCTCTCCTATTGAAGAATTAAATTTAGAGTATATCCATTGGTTAAAAAAACATGGTAAAGAAGTAGGATATAGTGGTCATGAGTATGGTTTAGTAACCACATTTGCAACTATTCCTATGGGTGTTACATGGATTGAACGTCATATTACTTTAGATAGAACAATGTGGGGGTCAGATCAAGTAGCATCAGTAGAACCCGCTGGTCTTATTAAATTAGTAAAGGGGATAAGGGATATAGAAAAATCACTTGGAGGAAATTCACAAAGACAATTACTAAAAAGTGAATTAAGTAAAAGAAAATCACTAAGAGGTTAATGGTAGCAATTGTTCCAATTCGTTCTGGGTCTAAAGGTATACCTAATAAAAATATAAAATTATTAAATGGTAAGCCTCTAGTTTGGTGGGTATTAAATTCCTTACAAAATTCTAATGTATATAAGATAATTGTAGCAACTGATATTGAATATGTAGATTTAATTTCATCATTTAATTTGAGTAAAGTAGAAGTATACCAAAGAGATTCTGATAATTCAAAAGATGAATCCTCAACTGAAGAAGTATTAATTGAAGTTATAGAAAACCTATACCTGAATGAAGACATAATGTTAGTCCAGGCAACCTCCCCCTTAACCAGTTATAAAGACTTTAATGAGGCTATTGAATTTTATTCAGGTTATGATAGTGTTTTATCTGTTGTTAAACAAAAGAGATTTATTTGGGATAGTAAAGGAAATTCCTTAAATTATAACTATAATAATAGACCTAGAAGACAAGATTGGGATGGGTATTTAGTTGAAAATGGAGCATTTTATATAAATCACAGTTCTGATATACTTGAAAATAAAAATAGATTAAGTGGAAACATAGGGTGTTTTGAAATGGATGAAAAAACATATTATGAAATAGACTCTTTAGATGATTGGAAAATAATAGAAAATTTAAATAAATGAAAGTAAAAATCAATAATGAAGAACATAATTTAGTCCTAAACTATAACCCCTCTCTTTTATTAGATCTTAAAGATAAAAAAATAGCAGTTGTAGGCAGTAGTGGAATATTATTAGATAAAGAATATGGGGAAGAAATTGATAAACATGATTATGTAGTAAGGTTTAATGTAGCTAGAGTTAAAGGTTTTGAAAAAAATGTAGGTTCTAGAACAGATATTAGGTTTTTTAATGGTCATGCTTTCGCTGGAACTTCTGATCCCCAAAGGTTTAAAAAAAATGATCCTAATTATGTTTCTAACCTTAATGATGAATTACTAATAGTAAAATCATGGAACGAAAGAGAAATGATGATGGGGATGATAAAAAACACCCCACAAAATAAAGTTTTATTTGTTAACCCACCTTTCACACAATATTGTAATTCATTAGTAAAAAACACAGAGGCCACTTGTGGTTTAGT